>JACCDG010735067.1_pt1 | contig 31640 bp, 34 predicted proteins | sample 7442471 | NCBI WGS metagenome assembly JACCDG01 (sample SAMN15323444, study PRJNA562643) | freshwater metagenome | isolation source: river surface water | place: USA:Blue River Watershed | collected 2017-08-17 | reverse complement strand
TGTTAAGCATGCCGCCAGCGTTCAATCTGAGCCAGGATCAAACTCTTGTGTTTATATAAAATTGACTTTTCTTAGCTTTCGCTTCGGTGCCCACACATATCATTCACTTCTTTTGTTCAAGAGCTTTCGGTCTCAACTTCGCTTTCGCTTCATCGCTACCAAGTAATGCCTATTCTACACGCCTCAGTTTCTTTGTCAACACTTCTTTTCATCTTTTTTCAATTAATTTCATGTTTTTCATTTCCAACTCAAAGAGCCGTGCCATGGCCATCCGAGATGCCTTTATATTTACACATACATTTCAAGAAGATAGGATGCATCTTCTTGTATTCCGCATATCCAATAAACACACCGTGCGATCACTCTTTTCATCAAAGAGACTGGTCGAAAGCCTAAATTTTTATAAAAAGCACTGAGTCTTTGTCTTTTTATCTCATAATTATCTATTCCCTGCACGCCAAAGGACACCTGCCCCCCCTTTCTTTCAAAAGGACCAGGTTGAATATATATCGTCATGCCCACTTTCATGTTTTCACGATATTGTATTACTGACTGCAGCAATGAGCGCCCAATACCATACTTGCGATAAACAGGCTCTACATACAAGTCCATCACAGCATAGGCTCCCAACAGATCAGGTAATCGCATCAGAAAAACAGAGCCGAGTGGATCGGCATGCTCTGAAGACATTGCCTGAAATTCAATAGCACACACTTCTTCGTGCACAGAGCCTAAACCAGAACATAAAATCACATTATGCTCTATCGAGTAGCGAAGATCTGCGCATAAAAAAAAAGGAACTATCCAAAAAACACGTCCTATCTTTTTAAAAACTGATAGAGCGACCGCATCCACAAACAGACTGAGCTCTTTCATTGTGAACAACAAATCTTTGACCATGCAAATTTTTCTCATAATCCAACTGTGCAGATTGCAAATACTCAAAAGAAATCTCATCAATCACTAATCCTTGACATAGACCTAGGTCATATTGAGGATAAGCTAAAAAGATATCATCTTCATTTTTATTATGAACTAAAGAATATTCATATTGAAATCCAGAACACCCCCCTCCAATCACACCCACACGAAAGTAGTACTCCGATTCTGGGCTCCGATCGAGCGCTTCTAAGTGAAAAATTCTTCTTAATTGGGCCTGCGCCGCAAGTGTCAGTTTCATTATCTCAAAACCTTTTCTCTTGTTTTAGCATAAAATTATCTAAAACTGAGGAAAAAGATACAATAGCAATAAAAAGACTTCATAAAAAATGATCAAAGGCATAGCAACGCAGATTTGCAAAAAAACATCTGGAGGTGTAGCCACCATTCCCAGAAAAAAAGCTAGCACATATATATATGGTCGAAATAAAGACAAGCCCGAAAAGGAAAGATATCTCAAAAAATAGGGTATTAAAAACAATGCAGGCCATAAACTCATAAAGAAGACGATCTGATGCACTGAGCGCATCCAAACCAAAAAATCTTTCACATCCAAAAAAGGCATCGGAATGCTTTTATTAAACCCTAAAAAAAATGAAAGTGAGCTAGGAAAGAGATATCTCCAGGCGATATATTGAGCAGAAACAATACAAAATAGAAAAAACAGCCCTAAAACAACTATCCGTTGTTTTTCTATTTTGTATAAACCAGGCCAAATAAACCAACAAAATTCCAGCAGCAGCCAAAGCACAGCGCTCATAAGGCTTAACTGAAAAATTAAAGACCAAGTCATAAAAAATGGGGCTGTTAATGCAGTCGTCACAATTGCCAAATCAGGATAAAAAAGATGTGTTGGATACAAAACAGTGCGCCATAAATCATCTATATGGCACCCCAGTCCTAAAAAGAACAATCCTGCTAGAAAACCCGTTCTGATCAATCTCTGTTTCAGCTCATTCCAATAAGGTGCAAAAAAATAGCGCTCTTCACTCTTTATGGAATTTGTCCATTCCATCTTTAAAGGCAGCAAAAGCTTCTCCTAAATCTCTTGAAATCGTTTTAAGTTTCTGAGGCCCAAACATAATGAGTGCAATAAAACCGATCATCATCCATGAACCATAACTCATTCCCGCAAAACCCATAATACTCCTTTTTTGAGCAATGATTATCTTTTTTAATTTAGCAAATGCCAGTGTAAATGAAAAATTTCCTGGCCACCGCCCTTGCCAACATGACAACGTAATCGATAATCTTTCAGACCAAGGCTTTGAGCAATTTTTGGAATTGTCAGCATTAAATCCCCCATCAACATACGATCTTCTGGATCCAAATCATTTAAAGTTGGAATATGTTTCTTGGGGATCACTAATACATGGCATGGTGCTTGTGGGTGTATGTCTCTGAAAGCAATAAACCTGTCATCTTCAAAAACGATCTGAGCAGGAAGGTTTTTAGAAACAATGCGACAAAAGATACAATCTACCATATAGCGATTCCTTATCATAAAAGCCAGTTTTCAAATCAATAGAAACTCAAATAAACAGCAATCTTTTAAACTCTCGTTGTCAAAATATTGCCAATTCCACTATACAATGAACATCAGTGAAATTGAATGAAGAGAAATAAAAAACAGAACACAGCTCTTTTATCACCGCTCAAGATCATAATAATTTTTTCTCAAAGTGTCCCTATAAGACTTGCTTCTCAAAATCTGCATCCAAAAAATGAAGGATTATACTCTCCGACTGCGCATCCAAAACAAAGAAGAAAAATGAAAAAATTTCAAAGGCCATCATAGTCCGTCTTAAGCACAGACAGTCATTTTCTAAAAGGCCGAATTGGAAAAACGCGCTAAACTGATTAATAAACTCTGCATACAGAAGCATCTTTATGCAAAAGATGCTTCTCAAGCATAACTCAGAGGACATAAAGATGTAGATTTTCTACCTTATTCAAACTCACCAGCTGAGCTTCAACAAAGGCTGCATCTATGATAACTTTTTGATGGATGTTCGGATGAAAAAAAATGTCTTCTAAAAGTTTTTCCATGACAGTGTACAAACGTCTAGCGCCAATATTTTCAAGCTGAGTGTTCAGGTCGCTTGCAATTTTTGCCAACATCTCAATCCCACTGGGATCGAAGATCAATTCCACTCCCTCTTTCTCTAAAAGAGCCGTATATTGCTCTAAAAGTGACAGATCGCGTTTGGAAAGAATATCAACAAAATCTTGTTGAGTTAAAGAATGCAAGTCCACTCGAATGGGCAGGCGCCCTTGCAGCTCAGCTATCAGATCTGAAGGCTTGGCCATTTGAAAGGCACCAGAAGTAATGAAGAGAATATGATCAGTATGCACAATTCCGTAACGAGTGTTCACAGCACATCCTTCAATCAGTGGCAACAGATCGCGCTGCACCCCCTCTCTGGATACATCACCACCTATTAAACCGTGGCGCTGACATACCTTATCAATTTCATCAATAAAAACAATTCCTTGCTCCTGAACGTGCTCAATCACTTCTTTTCGTAATTGATCTTCATCCACTAAGCGCAAGGATTCTTCTTCTTTCAAAATTTTGACAGCTTCACTCACAATTGTTTGCTTTTTTTTCTTTTTTTCTGAACCCAAAGATTGAAAAACCTGCTGCAATTGTGAAGTCATATCTTCCATACCAGGTGGCGCCATAATTTCGACATCCAATAAAAGAGATGTGACTTCAATATCAATCTCCAAATCTCCATGAAGTCCTGCAGAGAGATCGCCGATCAGCGACTCTATACTCGCTTCAGGAAAATGCTCTTGCTGAATTTTTTCTGCAATTTTTTCCCAGACGGCATCCATCACCTGTGAGGAGATATGGTCCATACTTTTTTGACGATATTCTTTAAAATACTTTTCAACGAGATCTCGAATAATAGACTCAACATCGCGGCCAACATACCCAACTTCAGTGAACTTTGTGGCCTCGACTTTAATAAATGGCGCTTCTAATAACGCAGCCAATCTCCTCACAATCTCTGTTTTCCCTACACCTGTTGGACCGACCATCAAAATATTTTTGGGCTGAACCTCTTTTTTCATTTCTGGTGCAAGCAATGTCCTCAAATAACGATGGCGCAAAGCAACGGCGACTTTTTTTTTCGCGTCTGACTGGCCGATAATAAAACGATCGAGTTTTTGAACAATATGCTCAGGAGTAGCAGAATGAAAGGATTCTTTCTTTGAATATTGCATAAAAATCTTGCTCCTATCGATGAAGAACTTCTATTGTGTGACAATGATTGGTATAAACACAAAAGCGCTCGGCAATACTTAAAGATTGGACCACAATCTGTTTCGCATCGAGATTGGTATGCTGCCAAAGTGCCAATGCCGCAGATTGGGCATACGGACTTCCAGATCCAATAGACATCACAGGCTCATCTGGCTCAATGACATCACCATTTCCAGTCAATACTAAGGTCAGATCAAGATCGGCCACCAAAAGCATCGCCTCAAGATGGCGGAGCGTTTTATCTGTGCGCCACTCTTTTGCTAAATCAACGGCACTTCTTAATAAATGATTTTGATGTTTTTGGAGCTTCTTTTCAAAGAGCTCCAACAGTGTAAAAGCATCTGCAGTCGCACCGGCAAAACCTGCCAAAACCTTTCCCTCAGCAAGAACGCGAATTTTTTTTGCCTGATGCTTCATAACTGAATGCCCAAGGGAGACCTGTCCGTCTCCCCCCATCACCAAGCAATTATCACGGCGTACTGCTAAAATCGTTGTTCCATGTAAACTCATCTCAAGTCCCCATTTTATCCACGATCTTTATCTGCACGCTTACGTTCATTTTCTGTAAGATATTTTTTCCGTAAACGAATAGACTGAGGAGTAATTTCTACTAACTCATCATCATTAATCGTTTCTAGCGCAATCTCTAAGGTCATTCTCTTGGGAGGTGTCAAGATAATATTTTCATCCGAACCCGATGCACGCATGTTGGTCAATTGCTTACCTTTCGTCACATTCACAATCAAATCATTTTGACGAGAATGCAGTCCCACTATCATGCCTTCGTAAACCTTAGTTTGAGGCTCAACAACCATCTGACCACGCTCCTGCAGGTTAAATAGTGCGTATCCACTTGCATCACCAGCACACATCGAGATCATAGCGCCTTGTGGACGACCAGTTGTTTTAAAACTGTCTAGAAAAGGGCGGTACTCAATAAACACATGCGATAAAATACCCTGTCCAGATGTCATCATTAAAAAATGATAATGAAAGCCAATCAAGGCACGAGATGCAATCTCAAAAGACATCTTACAGCGATCTTTCAGAGTATCCATCTCTTTCAACTGGGCTTTACGCTTTCCAAGCTCTTCCAAAATCGCACCTTGCAAATTCATAGGAACATCAATGACCAACCACTCAAATGGCTCATAAAGCTGATCGTCAACCCGTTTCAAAATCACTTCTGGTCGACCAACTGCCATTTCAAAACCCTCTCTTCGCATGGTCTCCAATAAAATCGCTAAATGGAGCTCTCCGCGACCTTTGAGAATAAATTTATCAGCACTATCTCCGTCTTCTAATTTTAATGCTACGTTAATTCGCGCTTCATGCTCTAGACGATCGCGAATCTGTCTTGTGGTCAATAATTTCCCTTCCTTGCCCACAAAAGGCGAATCATTCACTTGCAACACCATGCTCACAGTTGGCTCATCAATTTTTAAAGCAGGTAACGGAGTTGTGTCTGAAGGATCACAGACAGTCATAGATACAGCAATTTTCTCAGAACCGCTAATCGCAACGATATCACCAGCAATTCCCTCGGAAATATCGACTCTTTCTAAACCCAAAGCTCTATAAACCCCAGAAATTTTAGCAGAGAACTTCTCACCATCAGGAGAGACCAACGCAACGCTCTGATTTTTAGAAACTTTTCCTTGTTGAATGCGACCAATTCCCATAGTACCAACGTATGGAGAATAATCTAAAGTCGTGATTTGCATCTTAAAAGGAGCATCTATATTCACTGCTGGTGGACGCACAGCTTCTAAAATAAAATCAAGCAAAGGATCCATATTGCCTTTTGGATCTTTCAAATCACGAACAGCCCATCCTTCTAGAGCCGAAGTATAGATCACAGGAAAATCTAGCTGCTCATCGCTTGCACCCAAAGCATCAAACAGTTCAAAAATTTCATCCATGACACGATCTGGCTCAGCTCCCGGACGATCGACTTTATTAATCACGACGATAGGGTTTAAACCACAAGAAAAGGCTTTCTGTGTCACAAACCGTGTTTGCGGCATAGGTCCATCAACAGCATCAACAAGTAACAACACCCGATCCACCATTGTTAAAACACGCTCCACTTCACCTCCGAAATCAGCATGTCCGGGCGTATCTACAAGATTGATATAATGATCTTTATAAACAATTCCTGTTGTTTTTGCTAAGATCGTAATGCCTCTTTCTTTTTCTAAAGGGTTAGAGTCCATAACGCGCTCATGATAATCCTTCCTCTGATCGAGGGTACCTGATTGGTGCAGGAGCTTATCAACAAGCGTTGTTTTTCCATGGTCAACGTGGGCAATAATGGCAATATTTCTAATTTTTTCAGTTTGCATAATAACGATTGATATCCTTGATACGGTTTATAAATTTTAGTTTTTTCGAAATAAAAAAGGTGGAAGACTCATCACAATCCATCCTATAACAAAGATAGCTTCATATTTCAAAAAATCGCCCAATAACATTGATTCCAGAGGAATCAATGTTGAAAAGAATACGCCTGTACAGACAAGAAAAGTACTGACAGACAAAAAAGACAGAAAAGAATCAGGAATTTTAAAAGGCCGATAAACAGCAGGCTCTTTTTTACGAAGAATAACAATCGAAATAATCATCATCATGTACACAAAAAGTGAAAACTGTGTTGTTAAAGCAGTCAACAACCAAAAACAACGATCAATCGAATGAAAGAAAACCATGAAAATCAAAATAGCTGTACACACCACAGACTGCACTATTAATAAAGGTACAGGGACATCATATTGGTTTTTATAGGTCATCCATCTGGGAAAAGCATAATGCTCCATTGCGGCAAAAATTCCTTTGGCTGGGCTAATCAGCCATGTGTTCGTCGCGCCTAAAGAACCTATCGCCAATATTAAGCTAATACCCTGAGACAATCGATTGAGCTGCCAGTCTTGAAAAAAAGTATGGAAAAACTGAACTAGACCGCCAATCCGATCAATATCTCCTTTTGGCAAAACTAAAACTAAACCTAAAGTTCCAATCACATATAAACTAATAATCGCGATCACACTCAGAAAGATGGCGCGACTATAATCTTTTTGGGGATTGCGTGCATCAGATGCATGAAAAGCGGCTAATTCAATGCCAGCATAACCCACAACCACATTAGAAAAAAAGAAAAAAGTCTCTATGGAATAAAATTGATTTTGATAATCGATCAAATTTAATTTGGAAAAATCAGACTGACCTGTAAAAAGACCGACGCAAGCCAAAAGAATAATTCCACAAACAGGAAGAAGAGTGCCCAAAATCAAAGACGCGCTACTCAATAAAGCTGAAAAATGGATACCAAAAATATTAATAAAAGTCAGTCCCCATAATCCACTGAGTGTCGTACACAAGTAAAAAAGCAGATGTTTTTGTGCATAAAGAGGAAAAGCATAGGATAACGTCACGGAAAGAAAGGTGAGATTCAGGAGAATGGTGACAATTGCAGCCATCCAGGACCACCAAACAGCAAAAAAAGCTGGCAAAGGACCCATAGATAAATACACCCAATTATATAAACCACCTCGTTGTGGCCAGGTCGTGGCTAATTCCGCACAAATCAAAGCAACAGGAATTAAAAAAACAATAGCGCCCAAAACATAAAATAAAATCGACCAAAGACCGAAAGTGGCAAGTGCTGGTAAATGGCGCAATGAGATAATAGCTGAGATATTTAAAAAGGCTAAAGAGACATACCCTAAAGAACGAGATTGTACTGACATAATAGAATTTTTTTTGTTTTTTTGATTGTACCATGTTTTTTATGACTTTTCTTGTATAGCTTTCAAGATTTTCTACAGCTCTTGCGTATGATTTAAAAATGAATATACACACAATAAAAATTTGAACCCAGCACACTCAAGAATTCGAGCGAATCAAACAGGCATATCCTCTATGTTTTCACAACTAAATCCCACAAAACACTATGGCCGCAAAATAATATTGAGCTTGAACCAAGCATCACGATCACACTTCCACATGAAGTGCAAAGGTTCTAGATGACTTTCTGTCTTCTTATGAAATGCTTTGTTAAAATAAAAGAAGATGAAATTTTAAAAAAGCATTTTGTGACTCCAAACTGCGAACAACGCGCTGTTATTCTCTCCGTCAACGATCCTGTCCTAGTCATTGCAGGCGCAGGCACAGGCAAAACATGGACGATCTGTCAAAAAATTCATCATTTGATACACAGTGGTTCTGCTCATCGCATATTAGGATTGACGTTCACAAATAAAGCCGCCAAGGAAATGAAAGAGCGTCTCTTGTGTTTAAAAATATCCCCTAGAAATGCGCAGATGATGACCTTTCATCGTCTAGGATTAGATCTTTTAAAAAAATTTGGAGAACATGTGGGGCTGCATCAGAACTTTTCTCTTATTCATCAAAGCGATAAGTACCATATCCTCCAACAAATTTTATGTTTAGATGAAAGTGAAAAAATCAAAGAAACATCCCATATCATTTCTCAAATTAAGCAGTTCCCAGATTGGATATCTGTTCCAGAGCAAATTAAAAACGATCCCGACAACGTAAATGCTTTTCAGCAGTATCAAGCGGTCATGCAAAAAATGAACTGTATCGATTTAGATGACTTGGTTTTTTTAAGCTTCAAGCTTGTCATACAACCTGAAATTCAAAAAGAAATTCATAAAATATGGGATTATGTTTTTATTGATGAATATCAAGACACCAATCTGATTCAATATCATTTTTTTTCCGCTTTGCAATATCAAGGCAGATTCACAGCTGTTGGTGATGACGATCAATCCATTTATGGATGGCGAGGGGCTCATAGTGCAAATTTATCCATGCTCACACAAGATTTTCCAGATCTAAAAATCCTAAAACTCCAAGAAAATTACCGATGCACTAAACAGATTTTATCAGCTGCAAATCATCTCATCGCAAAAAATTCACATCTTTTTCAAAAAAAGCTCTGGTCGACAAGGGAGGGAAAGCCAGATTGCGTCGAAATTCGCGAATCGGCAAATTTTGAAGAAGAAGTGGAAAAAACTCTCTTAAAAATTGAACAACATAAATATCAACTGAAAACCCAAGCCATTTTATTTCGCACCAATTTTCAAGGCCTAGAAATCGAAAAAGCACTTCGTCAAAAAGGCATCTCTTATTTTTTTTTAGGAGGGACATCGCTCTTTGAAAAAGAAGTCGTATCGAATTTTCTTTGCTATCTCAGACTCATTGCAAATCCATATGATGATCTGGCATTTAAAAAAATTATTAATATTCCTAAAAGGCAAATTGGGCCGAAAAAAATCGCAGAGATTGCACAATATTCTATCGAGCATCATATTCCCCTTTTCAAAGCAATCACAGAATTACGATTTTTAGCAAGCCAAGATCAGGGATCTATAAAAAAATTTGAATCCTTCGAAAAACTGATTCGCTTTTATCAAAAATCCTATCGAGAGCAACAGTCCATAGAATGGATTGATAGGCTCGTAAAAGATATAGAGTATGACGCCTGGATCGAAGATCAAAATCCTCATCAAAAAGGCGCTGCTCGAGATAAACGAGATCTTGCTGATTTTATCAGATGGCTCAAAATTCATTTTGAAAAAAATCCAGATTTAGATGATATCATCAGAAAAATTCAAATCTTAGACCGTCTAGAAAAGAAAAACGATGATGGATCGCGCATCATTCTAGGCACCATCCATTCAGTCAAAGGATTAGAATTTGATGGTGTCTATGTTATTGGCTGTAATGAAGGATCGCTGCCCTATACCGAAGACAATCTTGAAGAAGAAAGACGACTCTTTTATGTAGCACTGACTCGCGCTAAAGAAAGTCTAACGCTGAGCTATTCTCATTTTGATAAAAACCAAGAGCGCCTTTTAAAAAGTCGCTTTCTCGATGAGCTCTCTGAGGGGCTGGAAAAATCTGAAACACATCAAAAACTTTCTTCCTGGCAAGATCTTAAAGATCGTTTTGGCCTAAACTAGGCCCCCAAGAACGTTGATCAAACCAAGGGTAACTCTCTTGTGTTTTTTTATTCAAATACCTTTCCAGCTCTTGTGCATATTGCACATCACAGAGATAAAGGCCAGATGGCTCTGCGCAATAATCCTGTGCTCTTGCTTGAGACTGAAAGAGGCTGGTGAACCAAGTAAGATCTTTCTCACCAAGAGCGACTGCCACCTGGGAGCCCACCAAGTAACGCACCATATGTTGCAAAAAAGCATTCGCCTGAATATCAAAAATAAGCAATGGGCCTTGTTGGCTCCACTGCGCATGCAAACATGTTTTTTGTGTTGATTGTGCTTGACAGCTCCCTCCCTGAAAAGCAGAAAAGTTTTTAGGGCCTTTAATAAACTCTGCGCAACGCTGCAGCAGTTCGAAATCATAATGCTTAGGTATTCTAGGAAAAATCTGAGCTAAGGAACGATGTGCTGTTGATAAAAAGTAATATCGATAAGTTCTGCTTTGTGCTGAAAATCTTGGATGAAAAGTTTTTGAACTTTCAAAAAAACGAACACTTTGAACAGAAATAAATTCAGGTAAAAAATGATTTAAACCTGTCACCCAACGTGCAGGCAGCCTCTGAATAGAGATATCAAACCCGATCACCTGATTGATAGCATGGACACCCTTATCTGTTCGTCCAGCGCAATCAATATTTTCTGGCCGTTCGCCGCAAAAACTTTCTATTGCATTGAGTATATAATTTTCAATCGTTTCAAAATGTTGACCGAATTGTTTTTGAAAGCCATGCGTATACTGGCCCTGATAATTAATAAGCGCAACAAGATAAAACACAAAAAAAATAGGGAAGAGACATCTTCCCTATTTTCTCATGGAATACAAAAATAATTCAACAAATCACTATTAATAAGCGCTTTCTAAAGCCTGTGTCAGATCTTCATCGTTTTTTTCAGGATCAGCCGGTTTTTTATTAACATCTTTAGCTTCGGTTTTTTTAGAATCCGCACATTCATCTGTGACCCTCTGTAACTTTGCTTTATACCCGACAGGTTGTACATCAGATGGCTTTTTTGCTTTATCTTCTTTTGTAGCATCTTCTACTGGCTCTTCAGAAACCTTTTTGATTTTTTGAGAAACAGCCTGGACTTCAGAAGACTTTTTTGTCTTTTCATCTTTTTTCTTGTCTACACTTGCATCAGCTTTTTTTTCTGCACTTGAGTCAGCAACTTTTTTAATTTTAGAACCATCTTGCTGAGTCTCAGCAGGCTTCTTGGTCTTTTCATCTTTTTTCTTATCCTGATAAGTATCAGAGACTTTTTTTATTGTATTCTCATCAGCCTGAGCATCATTATTTTTTTTCACAGTCTCATCTTTAGGATTGCTGAGTTCTGTTTTCTGATCTTTCGAATCTTCAGAGACACTGGAGTATGAAACTTTTTTAATCTCAGTTTTTTTCATATCTTTTTTTTGCATTTTTTCTTCAGTAGTCGCTGCTTTTTGAGTGACAGATACAGCTGAATCAGCAGGCGCTTCACTCTCATTCAAATAATCTTGAAGACTTTTACATCCGCCCAAAGTCAGCGTGGCTGCAACTAAGGTCCATGTTAGATACTTTTTCATAAATAGCCCCATATATTAGATATCAATCATAATCATGTAAAATGATAGAACATTATAAAAAATTGTCATATTATGGCCTTATATCCATCGCTTGATCTTCCAACACTCCCCATTGTGTTATATGAACCAGAAATTCCTGCTAATACAGGAAATATTATTCGTCTGAGCGCCTGTCTAAACACGTCCTTGCATCTCATTCATCCTTTGGGTTTTTCGATTGATGACAAAGGATTAAAAAGAGCAGGTCTTGATTATCATGATCTTTGCGCAGTCTTTCATTACAAAAATATCAATGATTTTTTACAACAGCGCACACCTCGACGCCTCATCGCACTGAGCTCGAAAAAAAACACAAGCTTATGGGACTTCGTTTTTGAAGATGGCGATTACTTGCTTTTTGGCCCTGAAACACGCGGCTTAGATGAAGCCACCTTGAATTTATGCCAACATCATGTTCGCATTCCGATGAGCCAACAGGCACGATCGCTGAATCTTTCAAACTCTGTTGCAATAGTTGCTTATGAGGCTGCGCGTCAAATACATTTAAAATCTAAGATGCCGTTTGATATTTGCTTTTCATAAGAAACTTTTGGCACAATAAATCGTAGTTCTTTATTTAAAGCTAAAATTGAGATGATTATGACTCCTTCAGAGACCCCAGAGATAAAGCAGCCTATGATAGAGATCTATACCAAAAATGGCTGTTTTTACTGCGATCGAGCTATAGATCTTTTAATAAAAAAGAATCTTCACTATACAGAAATTAATCTGAGTGAACATCCTGATGAAATCACTGTGATGCTTTCCCGCTCGCAAGGTCGCAAGACAGTCCCTCAAATTTTTATCAATGGACAGCATATTGGCGGATCAGACGATCTTTATTCTTTTGATGCTCAAGGACGCCTAGATCAGATTATCGGAAACTTTTAAAGGAGTTTATATTATGGAAGAAAAAAAACCACATTTTGCAATTCAACGCATTTTTTTAAAAAATCTTTCTATGGAGTGCCCTAACTCTCCTGAAATCTTCAAAAATTGGAATCCTGAGCTTTCTGTAGACCTCAAAACAGCTCACCGCCATCTCGAAGAAGATTTCTGGGAAGCATCTATTCGCATTACAGCAACTGTCAAGTGCACAGAGCAAGTGGCTTTTGTCTGTGAAGTTGATCAAGCAGGAATTTTTACTCTCTCAAATGTCCCTGCTGATCAAGTTGAACAACTCCTTGAAACAGTCGGCATGGAAGCAATTTATCCTTTTGCACGTGAAGTCATTGCAGATGTTGTCGTGAAATCTGGATTTCATCAACTTCTTTTGGCACCGATTAATTTTGATGCTTACTATCAAGAAAAGAAAAAACAAAAATAATCCTATTGTTTTTCAATTTCATGTCAGACCAAAAGCCTTTTTGCATACACCGCAAAAAGGCTTTTTATTTTGACAATCCCCTATACTAAATATTATCCCCTCTTTTAAAAATGATATGCCCTTTCTTGGATTGATTTCTCTCCTACTTATATCCAATACCTATGCTATCCCTTATAAGGAGATTGATGCATTTGTGGAAGTCTATGAGACAATTAAAAATATGTATATCGAAGAAATAGATGAAAGAACATTAATTGATCATGCAATTAGTGGTATGGTTTCAAAACTCGACCCTCACTCTGCATATCTGATTAGCAATGAATCAGAACCATCTTTTTTACAAAATGATTTTACAGGGATAGGTATTGAATTTTCTCATGATGGAGAAAATTTAGAAATTATGTCGGTCTTATCTGAATCTCCTGCATACGACAATCATCTCAAAGCACACGATAAAATTTTAATGATCAATAACACATGGGCAAAAGGACTCTCTCTAGAAGAAGCTGCATCCATGATGAAAGGCCCTGTAGGGACCTCTGTAAAACTTGTAGTTTTACGCAAAAATGCACAAAAACCAGAAACAATTGCATTGACTCGCGAATGGCTTGAAGAAAAAACAGTCACTTACAAAAAAATAGATCAAATAGGATATATGCGCATAAACCGATTTATCCATGGCACTGCACAAGAGGTTTTCACAGCCCTCAATCCAGTCATGCTTCAAGAAATTGATGGTCTCATTTTAGACCTCAGAAACAATCCCGGTGGACTTGTACAAAGCGCAACAACAATTGCAAATTTCTTCTTAGAAAAAGATTTTTGCGCAAAAAATTATCCATCCTTTGAAAATAAAATTGTTTACTCAAAGGGCAGAGAGGTGTCTTTCAACATCGCCCATTATATTGAAGGCTGTGACACAACGAAAAACCTTCCGATTGTCATTCTCATCAATCATGGATCGGCATCAGCATCAGAGATTTTAGCCGGAGCACTGCAGGATTACGGAAGAGCTATTATTATAGGAGAACGATCTTTTGGAAAAGGCTCAGTGCAGACTGTACTCCCAATTCAAAATAATTTATTGAAGATGACGTGCGCTCGATACTATACACCACAAGGAAGAAGCATTCAGGCAAGCGGCATTCAACCCGACATTACGGTTTACGGTGAATGGGTAAAACCAAAAGAAGACTCTTTGATGATCATCAGTGAAAAGAGCCTTCCTAAACATCTGAAAGGCAATGAATCTTTTAATACAATTGCCACTCTCTCTGAATGGGATGCAATTGACGATCCCTTTTTAGTGCAAGCACGCGGTATTCTCAGTGCACTCAAAATTGAAAAAACAAAATACGATCCATTAAAAGATATCCATCATCGAAAATATCAAGATGAAAACTCGTAAAATACCCTACATTCATTCCGTCTTTGACTATCTAAAACATCATAAGCTTGAGCTCGATGATCGCGATCGGATCAGCACGATCTTTAATCTGAAGAAAACTTTTTGAGATCAGAAAAAAGTTGCTCGTGGCTATAAATCTTTTCTTGTAAAAGAAATTGCCCGATTTTATCAATAAACGCATAAGAACCAGCAAGATACAGTCTTTCAGATGCTCCTAATGCAAAAAACAGAGACAGAGCATCTGTTAATTTTTGATCATCAAGGCCATCATGCAAAAAAGGATGGATCTTCGCACGCAATTGCATATCTAAATCCTTCAAAAGAATCAGATCGTCTTGTGTGCCAATCACCCATAAAAGACGCCAATTTTCTTGTTTTTTCAAAGAAAACTCTTGTATCAAAGAGAGAAATGGGGTGATCCCGGTTCCAGCAGCAATTAAAGCATATGAGCTAAAATCAACAAAGGTCATTTGTCCCTGAGCGTCCGAGAGAAAAAACACAGTCCCTAAGGGGTAAGTCCAAGGTTTACGCGTATAGAAAACAAGAAAAGGCAAAGTTGTGGGATGAGACGCTATCGAAAAAAATCCGACTACTGTCGCACTTTCTTGCACTGTGATCCGAACATATTGCCCAGAACTAAACTTATGTCCCTGATCGACATAAATCTCATATCGCCATAATGTCGGATGGATTTGGTCTTGACTCCACAATTTGCCTTTAAACATTATTCTTTTCTCTTCATCGCATCAAAAAACTCTTCATTTGTTTTGGTCATTTTTAAACGATCGACGAGAAAATCATTTGCAGCTAAATCATCCATCGGATACAGAATTTTCCTTAAAATCCAGCTCTTATGCAGCTCTTCTGGATGCATAATGAGCTCTTCACGTCGTGTACCCGAAGCATTAATTTTCACAGCAGGATAAGAGCGTTTTTCCGCCATCCGTCTATCCAGATGGAGCTCCATGTTTCCTGTGCCCTTAAATTCTTCATAGATGACATCATCCATTTTAGAACCGGTATCTACGAGAGTTGTAGCAATAATTGTCAAAGAACCGCCTTCTTCTAAATTCCGCGCAGCACCAAAAAAACGTTTTGGCTTCTGTAGAGCATTCGCATCAATACCACCTGTCAAAACCTTACCAGAATGCGGTACCACAGTATTGTACGCTCTCGCTAAACGCGTCATGGAATCGAGTAAAATCACAACATCTTTCTTTTGTTCAACAAGACGCCTTGCCCTTTCGATTGTCATTTCAGCCACTTGAACATGGCGTGTAGGTGGCTCATCAAAAGTTGAGGCAATCACCTCGCCACGCACAGAGCGCGCCATTTCTGTGACCTCTTCTGGACGCTCATCTATTAAAAGAACCATCAAAACACAGTCTGGATAATTATGAGCAATAGAACGAGCAATATTTTGTAACATCATTGTCTTTCCGGCTTTAGGAGGAGAAACAATCAAGCCCCTTTGCCCAGGGCCAATAGGTGAAATCAAATCAATCACTCTGGCTGTTAAATCCTCTGTAGAACCATTGCCTATAGAGAGCTTATACTGCCGGTTCACATGAATCGGGGTTAAATCATCAAACCAGGTACGTTGAAAACTTTTTTCAGGGGTCTCGTCATTAATACTAATCGCTTTAAGCAATGCGAAATAACGCTCTGAATCTTTCGGTGCGCGAATCAGGCCTTTAATTTTATCACCGTGAGTCAGCCCTAAACGCCGAATCAAAGTAGCAGAAACATAAAGATCATGAGCACCAGAAGCATAGGAGTTTTCTGGAGAGCGCAAAAATCCATAACTATTTTCGGGGGTAAGCTCTAAGTATCCCTCAGCAACAATATCCTCTTTCTCTTTCGCTGCATGTTGTAAAATCAGAGTAATAACATCTTCTTTCCTGCGACGAGGTGGGATTTCAATGCTGCGCTCCTGTGCCATATGAATAAGGGTAGATAGGTCCTGACTTTTTAAGTCAACCAAATTGATCATAGAGAATTCTCCAAAGTAGCCTTCAGGCTATATGCGGTTGATTATGCGAGAATAAGCGCAATTTCATATTTTTAAAGATAGAAAAACAAAAGAAAATCAAAGAGTTTCTGTATGCGCTTTATTATATACACAAAAAATTTTATAGAACGCTAAAAGATTTAGCATTTTCATTCTAACTCAGCAAGATGATTTTTTAAAGAGCTGAGTGCTTTTTTCTCAATTTGACGAACACGCTCTACGGAAATTCCATACAGATCGGCCAGCTCTTTTAAAGTTTGCGCTTCCTCTTTCAAATAGCGCTGCTCAATAATATAGGCTTCTCTTGGAGACAACGTGTGTAAAGATTGAGCGATTTTTTGATGATACACGTTTTCTATTTCTAAAGTATGAATCTGATGTTCCATCGTATCTATAGCTGAACCGAGTGTCTCTTCCAATAAGGGTGCGTCCGGATTCTCTAAAAAAACAGGGGCTTGCAAACTGAGCTCTTGTTCTTGAAAACGCCCTGACATATGCTCTACATCTGCAATCTCTACATCTAAAGTCGTAGCAATTTTCTCAAACTGCTCTGTTTTTGTCATGTTCTGATACTCTTGTTGAGCTTGAAGTTTTCTCAGATTAAAAAACAGTTTACGATGCGCTTTCGTCGTAGCAATTTTTACTAATTTCCAGTTACGAATAATATAATTATGAATCTCAGACTTGATCCATTGCACAGAAAATGAAACCAATCTCACTCCTTTGAAAGGATTGAAATGCTGGACAGCCTTCATTAAGCCAACCGCACCTTCTTGTATTAAATCAGGCAACGGCAAACCATAAGAAAGATATTTTTTCGCGACTTTGACAACATAACGCATATGAGACATAACAAGTTTATGCGCTGCAAACAAAGCCATCTTCTCTTCTTCTGCTGAAAACAGCGCATCTCCTTGAGATGCTTGTTTTTTTTCTTGATAGGTATAATACATCATGGCTAAACGCTGCTCTTCTTCTAAAGAGAGATAAGGCTGATCGAGATATCGATGATTTGCGCCACCAAAATTTTCTGGTTCTAAACAGACTGGATTCATCTCCTGGATCTCTTCTTGCAAATCTACGAGATCATCGTCTGTATAGAGAGTATCGGTATTCTCAAGCTGACTATCTTGATGTGTAGAAAGGGGAGTCTTTAAAGATTGATTCACTGAATCCTCATAAAAGTCTTGTTCATACATCTCTATTTTATCTAGAAAATTCTTTTGATATCAAGTGTTTTTATCAACTAAGCCAATACAATCAACGGGACAGATAGTTTGGCAATGTGGATGTGGATAGATTTCTGCACATAATGTGCAAAGATCTGTCCTAATTTGATAAAATTGCAATTGTTCATCAAAAAAAATGGCTTGATTCGGGCACCCCGGCTCACAGATATCACAATTAATACATTCTGCATCAATCACTAAGATAGCTGACATAGTGTTCCATAAATTCTGTTGTATAGACTTTTAACCTTTGTGTCAAAAAAAGCAAATTTTCAAAAGGAATATCGGGTTTCAAGCCTTCTGAAAGATTAATAATTCTTGGATAGCGCTGCGAAAAAACCCACTTTCGAATTTGCTGATCCAGTTTCTCCTGCGAGAGATACAGCCAGTCCAAATCTAGATTCCCTTGTATGAGATATTTTCTTTCTAATTGCACAATCGGCGCAAAACGATCACACGCCAAAATCTCTACAGAAAGCTCGTTAGCTGCACAAAAATCTCCTAAATCACGACTATAATAAATGACCGGTTTGTGCACATGCGCTTTTTTGAGTTCTCCTGAAATTTGATTGATAGCAGATTGGATCCAGTATTTTCGCTCTCGTTTTGGTAAATAGGCACTCCACGAATCAAAAATCATGAGCTGAGTCGCACCCGCCTGTGCTTGTGCGATCAAAACTTGCACACAAAATTGTATTAAAAAAGAGTGCCACTGCTGCCTCAGTGCCTGTGGCATATTCTCAAAAATTGCTAGCGTTCGATCCCATGAGATAGGAATCGTTTCGGTGATTAAATAACAAAAAAGAGTCCATGGCGCACCGCAAAAGCCAACAAGCTCTTTATGAGGATACCTAAGACGGACTAAGTGTATAGCTTCTAAAACAGCCTGAAATTTTTCTGAAAATCCTTGAAAATGCCTACGGAAACAAGGGTGCACCTGATGTTGCAAACCTGAAAGCTCCGGACCATGAGAAAGACTTTTATAGCGCAAAGAGATCTCAAACAAACCTTCTAATGGCAATAGAATATCTGAAAATATGACACACGTATCGACATCCAGGCGATCTAAGGGCTCGGTCGAAATTTCAAAAATACGTTCCGAGTCAGAGAACAGATCCCAAAAATCTCCATGCTCAGAGCGTATTTGCCGATATCGTGGCATAACGCGCCCTGCCTGCCGCATATACCAACAGGGCCATCGCGACTCCACATAGGGATATATTTTTTGAATGATGTTTTTTTCCACAAACGATTATCCTAAGCCTAAGCGCTTTAAATCATCAATTAATTTTTCGACAGACTCTGCAGATTTTTTTAATGCTTCATAATCACAAGATTTGAGATCATAACGCATAATTGATTCCACACCATGAGCCCCAATAAAAGCAGGTACACCTAAAAACAGAGGAAAAGACACAGGGTACTCATGTCCTGAGACATAAGCTGCAACAGCTAAAAGTTGTTTCTTGTCGTGACAAATCGCTTCCACCATTTCAAAAGCGCTCAAAGCTGGCGCATAGTAAGCAGAGCCGGTCTTAAGCAATTGCACAATTTCAGCGCCACCATTACGGGTTTTTTCAATACAGTGATCTAGCTGAGTTTGTGATAATTGTTGTTTTGCTACAGCTTCATCAAAAGATAGTCCACAATAATATGAACGGTCTGTTAAAGGAACCATTGTATCCCCATGTCCGCCAAGAACCATGGCTTGTATATTATGGGCTTGTGTTTGGGTCAGCTGTCTTGAAAAATAGCGAAATCGAGTTGAGTCTAAAATTCCAGCCATGCCCATCACCTTGTGCGCTGGTAACCCTGAGCTTTTATACAATTGATAGACCATCGCATCTAGGGGATTTGTAACGCAAATGACAATCGATTGTGGAGAATATTTCGCAATAGCCTGTCCAACTTCGTGCATCACCTGCGCATTGGTGAGCAATAAATCATCACGAGACATTCCTGGCAGTCTTGGAGACCCAGCAGTAACAACAATCACATCAGAATTCACGATAGCCTCGTAGCTAGCAGCACCCTCTATCAAAGAACTTGACCCCGCAAGAATCGCAGCCTGTCCCAAATCCAAGGCTTTTCCCTGCGCCACTCCCTCTTTATTGTCAAAAAGCACAATATGTTGGTAATTTTTTAACAGGGCCAAAAGAGCGATGGTCCCACCGATATTTCCAGAGCCTATAAGAGTAATTTTTTTATTCACAGAAAATCTTTCTACAAATCTTAGATACAATCAAACATAGTTGAAAAAATGCTTTTCTCAAGAGCGCGCTTGTTGAGATTTTTCGCCATTTCAGCGCAGAACTGAAATGCACCTTATGAAAGAGCCTCACACTCAAGAGCGAACTGTGTCTGAGCACCAAAATATTTTGCGTCTCCACTGGCAATAGCGGCAGCAGAAACTGCAGAACTGACAACACGCTGCAATCGAGGATCAAGAGGTTTTGGTAAAATATAGTTTTTACCAAATGATAAGGCTTCTAGGTTATATGCTTTTAAGAGAGAGGGATCAACAGGCTCCCTGGCTAATTGTGCGATTGCACGGACAGCTGCATCTTTCATTTCAACGCTAATTTGTTTTGCGCGAACGTCTAATGCGCCTCTAAAAATATAGGGGAAACATAATAAATTGTTCACCTGATTGGGGTAATCACTCCGTCCTGTTGCAACAATAATATCTTCTCTAATTTTTTGGACTTCCTCAGGGAATATTTCAGGAATGGGATTAGCCATCGCAAAAACAATAGCATTATATGCCATATGTTGTATCATATCACTGTTTAAGAGCCCTCCCTTAGAGAGACCGATAAACACATCAGCCTCAATCAGAGCTTCAGCTAAAGTCAGATTTTGTGATTGTGCAAACTCTTGTTTTTCCAAACTCAGATCGCTTCTTTGCGTATGAATTAATCCTTTCGAATCAAAAAGATAAATGTTTTCTTTTAGCACACCGTAACGAATCAACATTTCTAAAGAGGCTAAGCCAGCCGCACCAGCACCGACTGCCACAACCTTAATAGACGAAAAACATTTATTTTGCAGAAAAAGAGCATTTTTCAGTGCTGCTGTTAAAACAATGGCAGTGCCATGCTGATCATCATGAAAAACTGGAATACTCAATCGCTTTTGAAGCTCTTTTTCAATATAAAAGCATGCGGGAGCTGCGATATCTTCAAGATTAATGCCCCCAAAAGTCGGGGCTATGGCAACAACAATCTCTACAAATTTCTCAGGATCTCTTTCGGCAATTTCAATATCAAACCCATCAACATTGCCAAATCTTTTAAACAAAAAAACTTTTCCTTCCATGACTGGCTTGGAAGCAAGCGGCCCAATATCTCCCAAACCTAAAACTGCTGTACCATTTGAAATCACAGCGACAAGATTAGCTTTTTGAGTATACTCATAGACCATGTTTGGATTACGATGAATAAGGCGACATGGCTCCGCCACTCCTGGTGAATAGGCCAAAGCTAAATCATATTGATTTTCAGATGGCTTGGTCAAAGCGGTCGCTATTTTGCCGGGCTGAGGATAACAATGATAGTCTAGAGCTTTTTTATTGAGTTCTTGATCATCCATACATCCTCGACCTTAGTTTTTCACAAAACGTTATTTAGTAGCGCTTGCTTGTTCTTTTTTAGCAACTTTCGCATATTTGCTAAAAAAAGTATTAACAGATTTATCTTGTCCGATCGATTTTTTATGCCCTGTATAATAATGATGGCAACGACCACAACTTTCAATTTTTAAGATAGGACTTTTTGAATAAGTAGAGCGAGTCACAAAACTGTTTCCGCATGTGCAGCTCACTTGAATTTCTTTGTATTCGCGACGTTGAGACATAATATAGATACTCCAAATAATATAGCTATAAACTAGCTAACAATAAGAACTGAAAAAGAATCAGCAAAGATATAAATTATTATACCGATCTCGCTAGATCTTTCCAAGAAAAATGATGTGTTGCTATAAGCTCTTGTACAGATCGTCTAGAGTCACGAGTCGGACCAATACGTCTTGGCGCCTGCACATAGTGTAAAGCGAACCCGTAATCTTGATATAATTCGGACATTTTAGAGGTTGCATGATTCATGATCAAACCTTTGCCTGGGAAGTTTTTCAGCCAACGTGCAAGTTTTTCCTGATCGCTACATGAAAATGTTTGGTGATAATAGCCCTGCCAACTCTGATCATAAGGGGGATCACAAAAAATAAAATCCCCACTTTGTATTTGCAAATCTTCAAATGAACCATGTTGAAATACCCAGTTTTTCATGATGGCCTGATAATCACTCCATGAAGGCGCAATCAGTGGCGTCTTATACAGGCCAAATGGCGTGTTAAAAAGGCCAGACCTATTAAAACGACATAAGCCATTATATCCCATCTTGTTGAGAGTCCAAAACAAAATAGCTCCTTCCTCTGACAAAGCGCGATTTTCTTTGATTAAAACATTAAATTGCGCTCTCAGATTCAGATAACGTTCTTTGTTCCTGATCTCAGGCACAAATGAAGGAAGTCCATTTTGCACAGTTTGATAAAAATTGATGAGATAAGGATTGATATCGCAGGCTAAGACACTCTTTTCTTTCATGAAAAATGACAACGACAAACCACCTGCAAACGGCTCTACGAAACGATCCCAACCAACGGATCGTAATAAATTGGCATAACGAGAAGCGAACCAGCGTTTTCCTCCTGCCCATTTAAGCAGAGGGGGGGTATGTGGCAAGGACAGCATAGAGATCCTTTTGCGAATAGTTTGAACTATGGTATGATATTTTTATATTGTTTCTGTTTTTTTCGTATTGGTCAAATATGTCTTTTGTTGTAACAGAGGCGTGCATCAACTGTAAGTACACTGATTGTGTGGAAGTCTGTCCTGTAGACTGCTTTTATGAAGGCCCCAATATGGTTGTTATCAATCCTGAGGAGTGTATTGATTGCGGTTTATGTGAGCCTGCGTGTCCAATTTCTGCTATTCTCTCAGAAGATGAACTCAACGTTGAACAAAAACATTCTGTGCTGGAAATGAATTTACAATATGCGAAAATATGGCCACAAATTTCTACAAAAAAAGAGCCTTTAGCTCAAGCCGATGAGTGGAAAGCCATTACAAACAAAATCGATTTTCTAGAAAGATAACTTTTAGCGCCCATAGCTCAGCTGGATAGAGCGTTGGCCTCCGGAGCCAAAGGTCAGAGGTTCGAATCCTCTTGGGCGCACCACTGACGACGTGGCGGTTGATAAATTATCTTTTCCACTTTACGCACAAACCGCATACCTAATTCTTTATAAGCAAAAAAATTCTTATCGATAAGAGGATGAGAAAAGTAAATAAAACGACTTTGGGCGGCATAAGCTGCAAAACCACCTGTACACAGCCTATCATCAATCATAGCGATCTGTTGTGTTCTCAGATCCCACATGTGTGCTAAGGTCTCAATTGTCAGTGGAGACGGCTTGAGCGGAATAGGATTCATCCATACAATTTCACGCCATACAGATTCAATATAGCGTTTTCTTTGATGAGCAATAGAGCCACGATTATTAGAATGAATCGCTATTTTTATGTTACGCGCTAAGAGCTCTTTAAGAATAGGTTCTATGTTTGCATGAATTTCAAGAGCATCTGCATGTGCTAAGACTCCATCAAAATCGAGCACAAGCCCGGCAATCTCATTTTTATCAAAGCTCATAGGAGTTAATAGTTCCCAAGACGAGACACTCCAGCTTTGCAAGAGCAGATACTTTTGAAAAGTCATGTTTCAATCCCTTTAATCAACTGTCACTGATTTTGCCAAATTTCTTGGCTTATCAATATTACACCCCCTATGCTGCGCCATCCAAAAAGCAAGCATCTGCCCAATACAGGAAAAAACCAATCCTTTAATAATCATGGAATCTGATTGCATAATAGAGTGAGTACAAGAAACAGGCAGTCCAAGATGGCCTTGAAGTTCGGAAATCACTTTTAATCGCCCTCCTCTGGCAATAACTTCCTGAGCAGCAATCAGATTTTTCTCAAAAGATGTATCATGTGCTAAATACAGCAAGACATCTACATGAGAATCAATTAAAGCTAATGATCCATGTTTCAACTCTCCGCTGTGAATTGCAAAAGCGTTTTTATAGGAAAGCTCACGAATTTTTAAACAGCTTTCCTGCGCTATGGGAAAAAAATAACCCCTTGCGAGCAAAATCAGAGGCCCGTCTGAGATCATATCTTTGGCCCATTCTTGCCAGGTTTGATCGGATAAAACAGACTCAAGCAGTGTATATAACTGATTGGGTGCAATTCCTAAATTCCATAAAGAGGGTGCGCAGCGTGTCAGATGTAAAATTTGAGCGGTAAAACTTTTTGTTGCAGCAACACTATATTCTGGACCAATATTGAGCAAAATAGTCTGATCAACCTGCCTCGTTAACGAGGATGCAGAGCGATTCGTAAGAGCTATTGTTTTTTCATATTTATGTCCATGTTCTCGCATCAATCCCAGAATATCTGCAGTTTCTCCTGATTGAGAAAGCGCGACCAAATAAGAATGCTCTTTCACTAAAGGAGGAATATCTCGATAATCTGAAGCGAGAAAAGCATGTACGGGTATTTTCATATTCTGAATAAAAAAAGGAACCATAAATGACGCTGCAAAAAAAGATGAGCCACAACCTACAAAATGGATTTCCTGCGCATCTTTAAAAAGATCTTCTGTGTTTTGATCTAAAATGTCTGATAAGAGCTCTTTTTGAGCAAGCATTTCTTGTTCAAAATACGTGGTTTCTTTTAAAAAAGTCGTTTCTTGAGATCGTGATAACACAAAGATATTTTGACCTGCCTCAGTTCGTATTGAATTGTATTGCTGAGAAATATTTTCGAGATTCAAGCACCACATATCATGAGAAAGCATCACAGCTTCTGTGCACAAATGAGGCAATGCTGCCAGATCGGAAGAAATAAAAAAGGTATTCTCTGCACAAGAAAGATAGAGAGGTAAATCTTTAGCAGCTATAAAAAGATTTTGCCCCTTCCAGTCTGCGATCACAAGAGCATAACTACCCACGATTTTACCAAGAGCTCGAGATATGGATTGCCACATATCGCATCCGTGGGCGCGATATGTGGCAATCAATCCCAAAATGCGCTCTGAATCTGTTTGGGAGATCAGCTGATCTCGAATCTGAGGAAGAATCTGTTCTTGAATCGCTAAAAGATTTTCCACGACGCCATTGTGCACCAATGACAGATGATCGCATGCATCTTTCCATTGATGAGGATGAGCATTTTGCAAGGAGACGGCTCCATGTGTAGCCCAGCGCGTATGACCAAGACCTAAAAGCGCCTCCTGCTTCAGATCTAAAATCTGTTCAAAATCAGAAGGAGCACCCAGATGTTTATGAAAAAAAACTGAACCTGCACTCTCTTGAAAAGCAATTCCAAAAGAATCATAACCCCTGTATTCTAAAGCGGTCAGTCCCTGATGCAACCACTGAGCTAAACACTGAGACCCTCCTATGGCTGCGACGATTCCACACATAAAAACCTCTCTTTATCAAAAGCACGCAGTCTACTTGCTGCTCTCCGTGTTAACAGAGTAGCACATGGGACATCTTCAGTGACCAAAGTTGCAGCTCCAACATAAGCTTTATATCCAATTTTTAAAGGCGCCACCAACTGAGAACTGGCGCCTATAAACACTTCATCCTCAATACAGACAGTATGCTTTTTATGCCCATCATAATTACATGTGACAACAAAAGCAGCAATATTACATTTTTTACCTATCGTACAATCTGCTAAATATGCAAAATGTTTTGCTTTAGTATTTTGATCAAGGGAGGAGCGTTTAATCTCGACAAAAGAGCCAATCTCACAAGATGAACCAATTGAGGTTGATTGAGATAAAGCGGTAAAAGGCCCAACAATGCTCTTGGCTCCAATCTGCACTGTATCGAGATAAGAAAAAGGATGAATTTGTGAGTCTGTCTTGAGAATATTGTGATTACGCAAAACGACTGGACCTCTTATCTGCGTTCCCTGCTCTAAAATCGGCAACTGGCCTTTAAAAAACACAGTGTTGACCTGAGAAAGAACAGCACCTTGGCACACAGCCTGATAACGTCTTTGTTGATAGTAGTACTGTTCTGCCAGCTCAAAATCTTCCCAAGTATTAATCCCTTGAAACTGACGATAGTTTTCAAAAAAACAGATTTCAGTTTTTTCCACCAATGGTGAACCAGGTGCCCATAAATCAGTCAAATAATATTCATTTTTAGCATGATCCTGATGGATTAAATGAAGGTAATCTTGGATCATTGAGACATCGAAACAATAAACTCCGCAATTAATTTCAGATAAAGAGAGCTCCCCAAAAGCTATTTCTTTTTCTTCCACAATACCAAGAAAATCTTTTTTATCTCGCATAATTCGGCCATATCCCCGAGGAAAGGGATGCACACTTGTCGCAAGAGCTGCAGGCGCACAAGACTGCGATAAGCGATCACACACTTCAAAAGAGACTAAGGGGCAATCTGCATGCATAATTAAAAGCCTGGACTGCTGGGTAGCATTGAGTGCAAGCCTGAGAGCATCACCTGTTCCTAAAGGAACATGCTGTATAACGATCTGAATCGAGGGGCAGCGCAAATACTCAGGATAGGTCTTTTGGAGCCAATCGAAATTTTTTGAAGAGAGAATCAATAAGATTTCTCTATAATTTCTTTCAAGAGCTTTGTCTACAGAGTGCAGTAAAATGGGCTTCTCATCAAGAGGATATGCTATTTTGCCCAAAGGATACGGAAAACGAGAAGATTGGCCAGCAGCGAAAATCGCTATACTCAGATGTTCGAAACAAAGACTCTGCATGTCTACTCTTTTTTTTCTTGGTTTTGTAAGTCAAGAATATAGTTCAAAATGCCGGGAATATCTTGAATTTTGAGATCCTCTGTCGGAGATAAGCAATATACACCTAAGGGTCCCTGTATATACAAAGCAGGTATTTGTTTCACCTGAGTCTCTTTCAAGAAACCTAAGGAACGATCGAGCAGGTTTTGGACCTCAGCATAAGAAATCGTATCCCATGCATTTGTAGGAGCATCCGCTAAACTATTCACCAGATCTTTGAGATCTTTTTGGTGAAAAACTTTCTCACCTGAGCGATAAAGATTCTCATAAAAAGAAAGAGGTGCATCATATTTTTTCCCCGCCAAATAAGCTTTTAATAAAATCTTCCCTTGATGATTCTTAATCAAGGGATAGGTATGGAGGTAGGGATTCATAGTCTCGAAATCATTTTTTAAAAGATCGAATAGCTGTGCACAGCCTTTACATTGAAATGAAAACACATAAGAAACAACAACCGGATCATTTTCACTGACTGCCGAACGAATCAAAAATTTTTGAATATCACTTTGTGCCTGACAAACAGTCAAAAATAAAGACACAACTATTAAGCCAGTTTTAAAAAAATCATTCATACTCATAATTTAGGGCTGTAATCCTTGAATATAGTATGCCACAGATTGTATTTGCTCATCAGTTAAAGCTTTTGCTACCAGATTCATAACCGGATGTATACGTTCCTTTGAGCGATAATATTGTAATTGATTAATAAGATATTCAGCATTTTGATGTGCCAAAAAAGGATACGATGCTGGTTGATTTCCAAGACCTCGAGGATGATGACATGCAGCACATGCGGGTATATGTTTTTCAAAATCTCCACCCATATAGAGTCGTCGCCCTTTTTCTAACAGTATGTCATCATTGATTGTTTTTTGATTGATATGTTTCTGTGTACCGTAATACAACGATAAGTGTTTTTTCTCTTCTGTGTTCAGTGATTGTGCAATTGATGTCATAAGAGGATGATTTCTTGGACCACGCTCGCTCTGTGCAAAATGCTCCAACTGTTTATACAGATAATCTGGATATTGCCCCTGCAGCAATGGGACTGAGCGATCCACGGAAGCATCACTCTGTGCACTGTGACAGGTACTACAAAATTCAGGAGTATTTTGACTAGCCACTGTCTCTTCAAGCGCAACTGTCATTTCATCAGCAGCGCACGGCAGAATCACGCCAAATCCAGATAAGAAAAAAAAATGCAATAACAAAAACACCATAGAAACCTAGGTTTTTTCTATAAAGATGTATCATCAACAATAGCACAAAAAACACCAATCACAGCATCATAGTCTGGCATTTGTTGATGTGCAGATCGCAAAAACGCATCCATTTACCCTGCATCATAGAAAAAAGCCCTCACAATCATTCAGCCTCCGATCGAATCGGCCTGTTCTCTTGCGTCAAAGATATCAGGCTATTTCCTATTTTTCTGTGAATTTTTAATAAAAACGATCCTATATGATTTTTATCAAAATGATAAATCTAAAATAATAGAGGAGTGCGTGGTATGTTTCCAGTATTTTTATTCGGGAATAGTGCATTATATTCGCGGTGTCAGAGCAATACCTCCGCTTGGGGACTGTGGAACAACCTCGACGATGCATACGACAGTCAAATTTGTTATAAAGATGAGGACAGTAACACTCTACTGCACATTGCAGTGCTATACAAAAGGAGACATTTAGTTGGAGTGCTTTTAAGCCATGACAGATGTCAAAATATAGGATTGCACGACAAAAACAAAAATGGGGACACTCCCCTCCTGCTCGCAGCTGCAATGGGCGATCTGGAGATGGTCAGAGCTTTCTTAAGTGATGCACCTGCATGTAAAACGCTCAATATACAAAACAATGCTGACAAGACACCTCTTTTTTGTGCTGCCGAGAAGGGGCATACAGCGGTTGTTGAGGCTCTATTAGAGAAGTCTGACATCGACACTATCAACGCTCTGACCACGCTTAAGCGGTCTCCTATTGAGATTGCGGCAGCTCATGGCCATCTCGATATTGTTTCTCTTTTACTTGATAAAAGCAATGAACTCAATAGAATCGCGGCGTTTTTGTCAGCTGCAAAAAATGGGCATAAGGACATTCTTGTTTGCATTGGTAAATTTTTCGCTACGAACTCAATTGCGCTTCCCCCTGTTGACCAAACAAGATATTTGCTGCTAGCGATGCTAAATGGTCACACCGAAACTTGTGAGGATATTCTTGATGCATGCTTTAAAGACTCTTCTTCTCAGCCGTTCGATCTCAATTACACAGAAAAGGCGTACTTAAATTTATATGAGACTCTCAAAGAAGCAGCAAGAAAGAACCACAAACAAATAATAATCAAGTTATTTGAGAAGATACCATTCCAGACACAGAACATTGATGATCGCTGTCCTGCGAATCTTAAGGCACTGATCCAGACGGCATGGGGCAATAAAGCAGCTCTCCAATCTCTTCAAGAAGAACAAATAAAAGATATTAAGGATAATGAAGGCAATAATCTTCTACATATTGCTGCTCTCTATGGTCACGAATCTCTGTGTGAGCAATATATACAAAAAGGCTTGAAGATCGATTCTAAAAATAGTGCCGGTGAGACTCCTCTCATGCTTGCAGCTCGTAATGGAAACCCCGAGATAGTCACCTGGTTATTAGAAAAAAACCCCAACAACATTGACGCACTCAACAATGAAGATGAATCGGCCCTCAGCATAGCTGCTCGAAGCGGAAATTACGCTATCGTAAAAACCCTGCTCAAAGCAGGGGCTGATATCAATTTGAAAAACAAAAAAGGTCACAGAGCATTGAGAATTGCCCTAGACAGCGGACATCCAGATATCGCACAACTCATCGTTCAGTTTCACCCTTCTATCAATAAAACAGAATTGCGAAAATATTATTTCCAATGCGGAATTAAAAAAGGAATCCGCCTCTCTTGGAAGACTACCAAACACTGGATGAAGCAAAAACAATGGGACCAATCTCTGAATTTCTTCAAACAGCTCTTTGAAAGAAAAGATGAAAACACTAATCAATCTTTAAACACATCTGACTTTGATGCCCAAAAAAATGTGGAAAAAACCAAAAAATTGAAAAAAAGGTTCCACAAACACGAGGGACTCATCTATCGCTCCGAAAAAAAGGGTCGCTCGACACATCTCGTCTTTTCCCATAAAAATCCCAAGTCAAGCGACAAGCCACAGAACAAAAGACAGAGCCCATCAGATCAATCTGTTGTTGAAACCAAGCGCCAAGCAAATCGGCAATAATAACATCTGACTCAAAAACCGCCGAATTATGCTGATAGGGCGGTTTTTGATGTTTTTCTATTTCTGGCATTTGTTGATGTGCAGATCGCAAAAACGCATCCATTTACCCTGCATCATAGAAAAAAGCCCTCACAATCATTCAGCCCCCGATCGAATCGGCCTGTTCTCTTGCATCAAAGAGATCAGGCTATCTCCTATTTTTCGAACAGATAGCACAAGCACATAGAATATCTCTCAGCAACTGAATAGTGTAAAATTCCTTACACATACCATCTCCTTTTTATTTGAACATCACTCAATCCAAGCGGTTTGTACATAGAATAATCCTTTAGCTATCGGATTTTTAATCTCTCCTAAACAGGATGTTGGCTGCCTTTGCTGCACTTGTATCAGCGTTTTTCCTCGATGAAAGGCGAGAAAGTGGGCTTCCAAAAATCTGAAAAGACCTGGACTCAGCAGCATATTGTAGGACTACAGAATGATTCGATATTGTTCTGATTTTTTAATAGATACAAAGGAACAGCTCATGTTTTTATAAAAATGTGGTTATGCTCATAATATATCCATGATCGTTTCAATACATATATATCTCACACAAAACTCATATAAAAAATACATGCTCACAGTGTATAACAAATTGTTTACACAAAATGTGCGATATTTAAAACAAATGTTTTATGAGTGAGATCTCCCAAATCTCATAAAACACGAATAATAAAAATTCTTCGAAAAATATTTATTTTATCATCATTCGATCCTATATGTCTTTTAACCTTAATACAATGTAATGGTCTAAAAATGCTAAAAAATGCAAACACCGAACTGGGAGAACAGGTAATAACCTTAGTGATGGAGTGGAAAAAGGATCCGCAGAACAAGCATGACAATTTTCAGAAGATCTGCGATTTGATAGAAAACGCCGAGCCAGAAGTGGTGCAAAGAACTCGGATTGTAGGCAAACCAATACTTCATTATTTTTGCACTCTAGAGCCACCATCAGGGATAACAGCAGGGAATCTCACAGATAAGGTATGCCCTATTATAGAAGCTCTTTTACAAAAAAATGTAGATATTAATGCGCTAGAGAACGAGGAGACTGCGCTGTTCCATGCGCTCTACAATAGAGATACCAGGGTGCGCAATCTCTTAGATAAACATGGTGCCGATGTAGATATTGGCAAAAGCATACTGGCCTGGGCTATTCCACGGGATGACATAGGAACAGTCAAATTCTTTTTAGAGCGAACCAAAAAACACAATATCAATTTCTTGGACATCATTTTATCGTTTTTTAATGGACAGTTTCAGATGGCATTTTTGCTCATGAAACACAAGCTCGTTCCTAAAAAAGAACCTGTAAGGCCCCCTTCATCAAACGAAACCCTACAATCAACCAACATCTCACCGAACAACCAGAGATCTCCAAAAAACAATCCCTAGCAGGAAGATGACAGAACGATTTGACTGCTTTATATATGCCTAAAGCAGATCGGTATCAGCCAAAATCCTATTCCAGAAATAGAAAGCAAAAAAAAACCCTGACTTTTGATCAGGGTTTTGAAATAAAAAACTTGGCGGCGACCTACCTTTGCGTGGGCGAACCACACTATTATCGGCGCTAAGACGTTTCACGACCGAGTTCGAGAT
>JACCDG010487894.1_pt1 | contig 31644 bp, 47 predicted proteins | sample 7442471 | NCBI WGS metagenome assembly JACCDG01 (sample SAMN15323444, study PRJNA562643) | freshwater metagenome | isolation source: river surface water | place: USA:Blue River Watershed | collected 2017-08-17 | reverse complement strand
TTGGCATCAGGAACAGCCATGCGCTCACTCTCAAAAGAGAGTGACATACTTCCCTGTTTGATAACAGAATAAATGTAAAACCCCCAAGGATCGCAATCGGTGATTACAAATACAGGAAGCTTCAATTCCTCTCGCATTCTACGAAGCATCCTTCTTACACCTCTAGAAGCCATACCACCACCATGAATAAGCATACAATTCATAGTTCTCCAAAACTTATCCTCATTCAATCGTGACCAAACTGCACCCTTCTCAACATAAAGAACAAATTTAGCCTCGGTTTCACCAAACTGAATCACATTGTTTTCAACAATACTAGGAACGCTCCAACCACCAGTGCCCATCGTTCTCAGATTGATTGTATCGCCACCATCAATGATGGTCATATTGCCTACCAATGCACCCCTATTCTCAGCCCTCAAATGCAACTGCTCTCGAAGAGCACCAGTAAATACTTCAAGGTCTTCAATGATAGGATCAGATTCGGCCTGATCATCAAAAGTATTCTCTTTATTTTCCATTGTATGTTTTGCATCATAGTAAACATCACGGATGCTTGTAGTAACACCAGCCTCAATCAAATGCTTACACTTCTCCGCAATAAGAAGAAGCTGCATAAATGCTTTAGCTTGATTTAGATTGCTAAACTTGCGATTTGAAGTTTTATCACCCATCTTGATAATCTTGTTTTTCTCATCATAATTTGAATTACTTTTCGTTCTGCTTGGAATAGAAACAGATGGAATTTGTCCACCTGCAACCTTCTTTACAATATCAATCGCAAGCTTATCAAGCTTTGCGAGAGTTTTGGTGTCAGTAGCGTTGTATTCTTTTTTCTTCTCAGTCATTTTCTTGTTCCTTTACCTTTCCTTCTCTTCTTCCTATTTTTCCTTCTCTACGATATGCATAAGAGCACTCTTAAATCCCTTCAATTTAGGTCCAAGCATCTTGACAAGTGACATTTCCATTTCATTTGCATATGCTGAAAGAGTCTTGAGCTTCATTTCCCTTTCAGCATCTTTGTTCTTCTCTACAAGATACTGCTCAATTCCACGTCTACATTCCATCAAGCCTTTTCGCAGAGCTTTCATAATTTCTGGATTATGAGAAATTGCTTCTTTTGCAGGGTCAGTAAAGGGAATCCAAAGAGAATATACATTCACAACAAAGATCATAGCACCAGTGGGCATCTCACCGGGTTTTTGTGTTACACCACACGACGACCAATCAATTGATGAAACAGCCTCAGTAATTGCGCACGCTTTAGGTGCATGAAGAAGTGGAACTCTATTTGCAAATCTCATCAAATCACATTGACCTGACTTATCAAGTTTGCCTTCAAATCCAATTCCAATTTCAATCATCATTGGATTTCCAGAAACAGTAAGACCCTCAAGAGTGTTTACAATCACACTCCCAGCGCCTTTCTGTTGCAAACGCGCTTTGATTGCAGCATTACCAATCGGTATAAACGAATCCATACTTGGAGGTGAAATCGCAAAAAACTTTGTAGTAAGAATATTATGCAGTTTTCTAATATCATCAGGCTTAATCATACTTACTTTTATATTTGCATTATTGCTAAGCAAAATTTCTGCTTTCTCAAGCGGAATTCCATCATAGTTTGCAGCCACAAACTCTTTGAGAGTTAGTTTTGATTTTGCAAGCTTACGAATAACGCTATCCGCGTCTTTGTGATGCGTAAGCCTTCCAGAACAAAGAAATGACATTTTGAAGTAAATTGCCTTTACAATCTTCTCATTCTCAAGTATCTCTTCACAGGTTCTACCAGCGAGTGACTGGTTATTGTCAAGCAAGAAGTTAATTGCAGGAATGTTTAAATTAGAGAACTGCGAAGAAAATACCTTACGAAGACTATCTTTTTTGTGAGCCTCAAGAAGCTCAACAAACTTCTGATAAGCCATACCTGTTGGATATGGCTTTACTTTCTTTGGCTTAGGCGGAACAATCTCTGAAACTCTATTCCAACGCAATACCTCACTCCTCGGATTTACGAAGTGAATGCTTGCGTGAGGATTTGCAAATGCAGTAGTTTCCAAATAATTATCAACACTTCTTGCGCCCTTAATGTATTTTCCGTCCATTGGAATTGATACAAAAGTACCACTTCCTTCTGGAAAGAGCTTATCTTCGCACTTCATTTCTTTAATTACTTTTGCTGAATTTGTTTTAGTATCAATATGAAACATCATTCCAATTCCTTCTTTTCCTTTAACTTTTGAATATACAGTCATTGGTTGACCAGTTGTAAGAAAACCATACATACCAGCAGCAGAAATTCCAAGACCTTGAGCACCACGAGAAGAAGTCCAGCTATCAAACTTAGAACCATACAAAAGCTTACAAAACACACTAGTAATATTGGCGGGAACAATTCCAGGCCCATTATCCAAAATAGAAACCGTCATTACGTTATCCTTATCAGTAATCCTAACAGTGATGTTAGGAAGAATTCCAGATTCTTCACAAGCATCAAGAGAGTTATCAACACCCTCTTTAACAGCCATAACAACAGCTTTTCCGGGTGAATCAAAGCCAAGAAACTGTCTGTTCTTGGCGAAGAATTCACTTACAGAAGCTTCCCTCTGTTTACTTGCAATATCTTCTGCTGACATAGATGTAGTATAGCACACTCCAGTAAATATGTAAATAAATACTTAAACCTACCGTACTTATTTGTATTTTGTTTACAGCAAATACTTTTATTTGTACTGGTTTAACAATTTAAACGCCTTCCAAGGTTCTGCATAGAAATTGCAGCTTGTTTCTTCTGTTAATTCATGTAAGCAATTACGGAATTCAGACAAAATTGGCTCCTCTTGATCAATCAATAGTTTTTTAGGTATATTGGAATATATAATTGCCCTTGATCTAAAATGAAATGTATCTTCATTCTTTCTCCTATATCGGTGAGTATCAACACTTATCCCTATATCTTTTTCAGATAAACAAACAACTGAGTTAACAAGATTGTCAAATGTTGAAACCTTAATGTTCTTGTTTAGTACAAACTTATACAAACTGATTGAGTTTTCAGAAAACGTAACATTAAAAGTCTTCTTATTTACCAAGAATCTATGGCAATAATCATAACTACCTTTTTTAAATTGAAAAACTTCTTTAAATTCAACTGTTAAACAATATCCACTTTCTTCTAAATCAAGAAGAAAATTATCAAGAAGTGACATATCTATACATAGCAGAGGCTATCTTAACAAATGCACCTCACCATACATTTCTTCTATTCTCTTCAATTCCTCTTCTTTCAAAGCACAAGAGAAGAAAACAAAGTTACATTTGTGTTTTTCATCACAACACTGTAAGCTGTCTTTTATTTCTTCCATTTTAGATATGTCAAAACTCTTGCCAAAGAAAATATAGAAGTGATTTGTCCCCCTAAAATTGTCAAAAGTATAAGCAATATCAGTAATATCTAAGCTCATATCCATATTCATAATCTTCTGTTTTATGTTCAACCAATTTGGTTTTTCCTTCATAGCTTCGCAACTATATCACAAAAACAATAAAATAAAACATAGACAAAAACACTAACTACCAGCAATAATTCCAAACTTTGAAATTACATATGCACTAGGTTTTCCATATACAATCATATAGCGACGCATTTTTCCATTCCTCGGAAAAGAACAAGAAATGCTCTTCGATTCAATGCTGTCATGAAATACTTCGACTTCATCAAGTGAGTCATCATATTCCTTTATTTCAGAATCACTGTAAACAAGTTTAATTGATACAGGATCAGATGATAGAACATTAATTGTTACACTACCTTCACTAACAATTTCTTTGAAGAAGAAGCCGTTCTCATTTATATTTGTAACCAATGTATCTTGAGGCATTGTTTTCACAAGTTTTCCAAGGCCAACAACAATTACAACAACAATAAAAAAGATAATCAAAAAGGTTAACTCCCATACTGAAAAGATTCCAAAGTACATTTACTTATTCTCCCAGGTTGAGATTATGTCAAAAATACGCTCCTCAACACTTGTTATCTTTGTTACTTCTCTAAGCTTTTCCATACTAAACTCCTTTCCATGAACTCTAGAAATAGCACTTGCAAATAAACAAGCATACGAGTGTCTATCACAAACAATTAACAAACTACCAGTCTTTTCAAACAACTTATCTGCAAGCTCAAGCTCATTAAAATAAATCATATTGTAGGTCACACTCAAACACAAATAAGTTCCGAAATGACACTTCTCAACTAATGAATCTCTAATAATTTCCTGACCACCTACATTTGTGTCGTGTAGAAACACAGCAGACTGTATATATTGACTACTCTTGGAGAGGTCAAAGTATGTGTTTCCCACATACAATCCATCCATGAATTCAATCACTCCCATAACATCAATCTTCTTCTTATTCTCCATGTTAATTATCTAGCAGTAAAAAACCAAAAAACAACACTTACCCTTAAGCAAATATCACTTTTCCCAGCAACGTCTGCAAACAGTTACATATTTTTCACTTCCACCAACCAACACATCACCAGTTTTAGGCGCCAAACTCTTAGTCATTGTTGCCATGTTTCCACACTTACATTTACCAGAAAGTACCTTCAAAAAATCAGCAATTTCTATAAGCTCTTTCATAGGTCCAAAATCTTTATCTTCTGATGTTCTATCTAACCCAGAACCAAATACCTCCATCCTGTCTTTACAACCCTTCACAACATCTACAATCGTACTATCAAAGAACTGCATCTCATCTATAATTGCAAACATAATTGGATGTTTAAGATACTCTAACATCTCACTTGGCTTACTAATTGATAGTACATCAAATCCAAGACTTCTTATTGACTTTCCATTGTGGGTTGTTATGTCATTGTTGCTTCTTGTGTCAATCTTCGGAATAAATACAACCGTGTTCTTTACCTGTCCCAAACTTCTAAGATGATAAGCTTTGCTTATCTGATCTTCGCTTTTTCCGACAAACATTGGACCTACTGTTAGATGAAATGGCATAACTAATGATTAGCATGAATCATTCAAGAAACAATAGAAGAAAGCAAGAAGTGCTTCGCAGTCTTGAGGAAGTTAATACGAGAAAGAAAATTATATCTTATTCATAAGATATAATAACAGAATTATTAATAAATAAGGGATTTTGATTAAGCAGATATGATTTTTTTCATATTGTTTTGGAATTCTTTTATAGTTGAATATCTTTTCATCTTCTTTGTTTTCTCGTTTATAATCTTATATGTTAACTTGTCCAGAGAGAAGTCATAAAAATTTCCAGTCATTTGAAAATAAATATTAAGAGAGGGAATCCTAATTCCTCCACTTAGCCAAACAACTTTTGGGTGAAATTCACATGATGATAAAAGATAGAATTTATCTACGTTAACTCCAGATTCTATCATCAATTTATATAGAACGTCTGTCATTTTCAATGCATGAACAAGATATCTCTGGCAAGTTAAAAAATTCTTTGGAAGAAGAGAGTATCCTTCTATATGTAACCTCATGCTAGAAATATTGTCTTCTTTTGCTGGAACATAATCCATTTGGAAAACCGCATCATGATAAGAATCATTAGCTCTAGGATCATCAATTTGCAAGTGAAAAAGGCTCGTAAAAGCTACTCTTTTCCACTGATCTCCGTTCATACCGATAAAAGATGAGAACTTTTTGAGGCCCGCTGATGTTGACATAAGGCTATAGTATACAGAAATAAAAAAAAGCAAATGTTTTCTGCGAATTATTTTATTTTCTATATTTTACATGCTTACAAAATTGGCGCGGTGTAAGTATCTGTGATAGATTCAATAAGAACAAAGGAAAAGAAATGAAACTATACTTTCGTGGCGATAGGAAGCTCCTTAAAGCCTCAATGGCTGTTGCAGAGGCATCGGGTGCTTCTGTCTATATTGAGGTGCTGGAATCAAATACAGTGGCAGGAGAAGCTGATATTCTTGGCTTCTACTATCAGTATGGTTCTAATACTGGATTTGCAAAGGTACAGAGAGTAAAATGCATAAAACTCATGAAAGACAAATTCATTGGCGAAATTTATGATGAAAGATATACTATTTATCTACCAAAGAATTTCAATATAATTATTACCTCTGAATAAGATACTCACAAATTTCATCAATATTCATAATACGAAGGGTTTTGTCAGGATTGTGTTCTCTAATCATATACATTCCATCGCTAACAAAATATATTGAAAGTTCTGCACCTTTTCCAGCGATGATAAATTCATCATCAATTATTTGCTGCATTACTTCTTTGTACTTTTTTGGAATATTAGACCTATCAATAGAAATACATTTGTTGTGTTTCTTGAACAGAAATATTTTGTCAAACAAAACACTAGGAATTACAACCTTCATTCTTTCAATCTTTTCTTCATTAAAGGCAAAAAAGTGTTGAATTGAGTACCTTATGCTTTTGTATCTATGATTAATATAAAAATTTGAACATAGTTTGTTTTGTTCTGCAACTCTCAAGGTGTTAAAAGTGAATGACAGTTTATTCTCCAAGACTGGATGTTTAACTAGCTGCTTGCAGATAAAAGAATCAAATTCTTCAATTGCTTCATCTTTTTCCATTCTCCTTCATAGCATCTAACTTGGCATTTTATCCAAGACCTCTTCTCTTATGTGTTGTATTCTTAATGCCGCAAAGTTTTCAAACTCAACAAAAACAAACTTTGGGTTAAGTTTTCCATCAAATTCGGTCATATGTTCAACAACTGTATCTCCAAATATTCCACCTTCCACAATTACAGACTTGTGTTCATTTTCATTGTATCCAAAGAAAAAGAACGGTTCAAAGTTATGTTTACTATTTAGTCTTTCATCAAAAACCACATGAAGAATGTGATCAAGAATTGTAAGTGATTTGATTTTAAGTGAGTTTGATTCTGCAACATTTTTTATGTTCTCAATAAGCGAGAGTGTTGTTTTAGTGGCTGGCATTATTAAATAATAGCATATAATGTATAAAACAAATATTAGGGCTTCACTTTTAGGTCTTTCTCAATTTCCTTCATTGTAGCTTCATCTATTTCGCCCGTTTCTGTAATCTTTTTAATTTGCTGATATTTCTTACATAGCTCTTTAGATTTATTACCCCAGGCGCCATCAGGTGTAGCTCCTATCACCATTTGTGCAATTATCTTCTTACACTTCTCAAAGATATCTCTATGACCTTTAATTGAATCATGGTGATAGTCTGGTCTGCTACCACTTCTCAAGTCCATCAATTTCTTTCTTGATGGTGCTCCCTTATATCCAGCAAGAATAAGCTCAGCAAACCAATCCTCATCATTATCCCAAAATGCATCACCTGCTTTCTTATACTTTGGATACTTTGGATCATTCATTGGATTTGGAACAAAATGTTCAATCCACTCTTTGATAAATAAATCAAGAGAATCAAACGCTCTGTAAAAGCACCAATCTGAGTCAGCAGATTTTACATTCCCTCTTGCTTTCCACCAATTAGGCTTCTTTCCATGCTTTCTCTCATATCCTTCTGCATATTGTTTTGTAATCTTCCAACCACCTGCATTATTATGAATTACCGAAAATCCCCAACCAGTTTCAACAATACAATTCGCAGTTCCTTCAAGTGCTTGTGTGAGATTACATTCATTTGCAAGGAATGCCGTCACACACTTCTTAACAAACTCTGCAATAAATGTCTGCTTTTCAGCATCAGTCATTTCTGACTTTTTCTTACGCTTTGGAATTTGTAATTCAAAGCTAGCGTCTAACCAAGATGGAGGGCCTTTGTATGGAGCTGTTGATTTTTGTACCATATGATCTGTATATATTACTTTTCAGGTAAGTCAAGTAGAAAATAACTAAAATAAGCAATGCTATCTTTCATCCCATGAAAGCACTTGAAAACATTCTGTCTAAAATAACATACCATAAATACCAAAAAGAATTGTCTACGCAATGCATTCTAAAAGCAGAATTTATAGCAGAGAAATTAACCAGTGGTGAATATAAAGAAGTGGAAGAAAACCTGGTATTTATGTTCAAACAAAGTCTTGAATTAGATAATTTTGACCAAATGCTTCTTGATCTTGCGAAAGAGGTAAAAAAAGACGCTGATCTTGATAGGCATGCCTATTTCTTTATTAGACATAGCTCTGTATCAGAAATACAACTAATTGCATATGATAAGAAAAATCGCCTTACGCATATTGCAACTATAAACGAATGGTGTTTTTGTGATATAGAAGAAGTAATTAAAACATTCACAGAAATATCTTTAAATATATTCAATTCTCTTAGTTATCTTTTGCACAAAACACACTTGATCCCACCAGAAGAAATAGAGGAAGGAAGGTTTGGTATTCCTTACAATTCAGTTGTTTCAAATTTCATAGAAAAGGGAGCACACCAAATAACTTTTGGACTGAGAGTAATAAGAATGACACAAGATAATAAAATTGTTGTTCTTACAGACGAGGATGATAATGAAGAAATAAGAAAAAGAAACATTATCTTGACAGATAGTTTTCGTTCAATGGAAAGCAAGCTGAAAAAGAAAGCTGATAGCACCTCACCTGCATATTATGCAGCAAGTGAATCTTTTTTCAAAAGAGAGGTGTGCTATGATCACTTATGAAACAGATAATAAAAGATGGTACTCTTGTTGATTCTTTGTTTTATGTTGGTAAGGTAGGCAAATATTTTTGGGATAAGTCTTCAAACAAAGCACTTCTTAAAGAAGCACTTGAGCATCTTCTTCTGAAGAATATGACTCAATATTCTGGATGTGATGGATATATTCATAATATTCTTGAGGTGTATTTGTTCCATCAGACTCAAACTATTTTTGATTGTATTGATAGGGACTACAAAGAAATTATCTCAGATGATGAATATGATTTGATTGATTCCGATGAATACTTTTATTTAACTGCCAAAGCTCGTTCAAAGAATAATGGCAAAGAGTATTCTCTTATCGAGATAGCTTGTCTTGGAAAAGATGGAGCTATGCATTCTTTTAATGGAAGCGGCTGCGCTTTGCTTATTGATCCAGAAAACAATGAACCAATCAAAGCAGATGCTCAAGATATAAATGAAACTATTGCCTATATGGCAAAAACTTACACTAAGCGTAAACTTATCCATCAAATAAATGGAATTGACATATATATGGTTTATTGAGTTTTGTGTTTGTACATTAGTATGTTATTCTATATGAATGAGAAGAAGGTATTCCGCAAGAATAGTTAATTCCGGTTCTATTGAAGAGGAAAAGAAGAAAGAAGAGTTTCTTAATCAATCAAATACAAGCAACTCTGAGACAGATGAAGAGATGAAGCGAAGGTTATATCCAGAAATGTTTGCTGGAATTGATGAAAAGCCAAGTCAAGAAACTTATGTTTTACAGAACGGCGTGGTGGGGAATAAGTACAAAACAGATGCATTTATGCCAACAAAGGGCACATACACAGATAAAAACACATATCAGAAAATAGATAATATAATTGAAGGCAAAGATTATGTAAACTCCTACACAAGAATAGATAATGTAATTGGTAATAATTCTTCTGAATCAAACTCAGTTGAGTTCGGCAATTCAACTGTAGTTGAAGAACCAGAGGTTGAAAATTATGAAGACAGAATGATTCATTCTAGAAAACCACTAATGGAATCGTGGCGTCTAATTCCATACAGAAATACTAGAGTATCAAGATATGATTCAATTTCAAATCAGTTAAGAAGCCTTGGATACAGTGTTGGTTCTCAGCTTACAGAAGGATTTCAGAATTGGTTTTTCAGAGGACTTACTGAAATTACCAATCATAGTTATTACCCAGTAGTCAATGCTGCTCAAATATCTATAACAGACAGAATCTTGCCCGGCAAACTATTCAAACTAATTGATTCTGGCTCAGGCTCTTTAAGAGAGTATAATTTTGAATATGAAAGGGGTCCAGATAGCAACAATAGAAATAATGGAATTGATGTTCCTATTGATTTTAATGCATTTGAAGCTGTACCAGAATTCTCACAAATCTCAAGATACCAAGGTGCTAGAGGCTTGATGAGTAATAGTAAAATCCCATATCAGTTTTTAATTGGTTTAGGTCTTGGGCTTGGAATAATGCACGTTCTTCACAAGAAGAAGATAATGTAAACTAAATACCTTTGCCAGTTTTGGCTCTCAAATGCCTTTCGTATCTCTCATATCTAGTAATCCAAAATTCTTTGCTGCTACCAAGAAAATTAGAGAGTTTGACTGCAAGCTTTTCGCTAATTCTAGTTTCATTGTTAAGGAACTTCTCTCCATCATTCCACAAAAGCCCAAGAGCATCATATAGGTCCACTTTTTCAATATTCCTCTCAAACATAATATCCTTAATTGTGTCAGAAGGTGGCGAGGAGAGAATTGAGTCTCTAGAGTTGATCATAACTATCACATAGCATTCTAAAAATTAGAAACAAATCTGATTTACTTCTTTACTGACTTGTAAATTGCAAAAGCAGCACCAAAAATGAACACACCAGTTATTACATCAGCAGTTCTTGAGTGGTTTCCATAAAGACCTTTTGAGCCTTTAGTTCTAAATGCTGGGGCTTGCTGTTGTGCAGCAGCAAGAACACCCTGAACTCTTGCAAGAGCTGCCTTTAGTCTACGCATAAGGCTTTCAACTTCGTCAACCCATCTTGGAAAACGACGACCCATTTCTAGATTTGATGAGGTTTCACCAGACGCTCTCAATTGCTCAAGCTGAACTCTAAGACCATCAAGATTAGATAGAGTAAACTGAATATCTTCTACCAATCTTCTTGCGGCATCAAGTGTACTTGAGTCAAGAGATAAAGCTTGTAGAGAAGTTGCTTCTGCCTCAAGACTTCTTACTGAGATTTCATACTTTGGAATCTCTGCGTCAAAGAAGAAAGAAACTTTTGCATTTGGCTGGTGTGGTCTAACACGGGTTTTCATAAACCAAAGATACCGAGCAGAACAATAAAATGCAAATTTATATGAAACAAATTCTAATTTAATGTGATAATCGCTACCAATTGTTGATTTATTGAATCAAGCAGAATCAGAATCAGAAACAAAATTATATTTCTTTCAACCCATTTAAGCGACGATCTACAATTTCTATGTCTTTATCACAATTGATAATTGTCGTGCCATCTTCATTCATAAAAACATCTGTTGTCTTGTTTTCTTGAATTACTTTTGTGTAGCGAAAACGAATAACCTCTTTTATGTTAAAGAGGCTTATCAATGATTCATAAGAATTACAAATTTTCAAAATCAATTCCTTTTTATGAGGAAGAGTAAAATGAACATATGCTCTGTTTGTTTCTCTGAAACCATTTGCATTTTCCATGTTTTTTCGGATGAACCAAACATTAACCTCTGACTTATTTTTAATATAAATATCCACATCAATTTCTCTACTAAGTTTCTTCTCAAGATTAAAAGAACCATTAAACACAAACCCATTCTCCTCAAAAAACAAAATTGCTTGTTCTTTATACCTAGCAATCTTAGTCATCGTTAAGTATAGCGTACCCAAGATAAGCATTTAATTAAAATGCTTACACAAAGACGAACTCATCATTTACATACTTAATTGTTTTAATTCCATTGCTAAAAAATTGAAAACACCATCTTTATTTTCAGCTACATAAGTATGTATGATATCAAAATTATCATTATTAACATTATCAATAACCTTTTTTGAAAAACCACATAAATCAAGAATAAGTTTCTTATCGAATTCAAAGAAAAATCTTATTTCTAAGATATCTCTTGCTGATTCAAAATAAAGAATACGAAAATCAACTGTTATTGCATTTAAATCCTTAACTAAGATGGAAATATCATCCTCAATATCCTTGCAAAATGTATTATGTCTTTCAACAAATCCATTCTCCTCAAGAAAAAGCACAATTTCCATCTCTCTTTTGTTGTACATGAAACGTATTAGCATAAGCGCAATTTTTAAATAAACCCTAATTGCCTGCAAAATCACCTGCAAAATAAGTTAAATCACATCCCTGGATCAAGTCTGAGGCTCAAGCAAGAGGCGCTGTGTGCTTGACGTGTGCGAGGCCGTAAGGCGGTGGGAGGGCCATCTAGAACGTCCTCTATTTTGACTCAGGGCATTCTGCTGCCACACCCTGCCACACACGCCGTCACGGGTTGGAAACGGCATATCATGCTATGAAAGAGCCTTGAAATCGACGGTCAATCAGCTTTTTTCTCTTGACCCACTCACGAAACCAGGCTAGTTAATTTAACTTCATCTTAACTTCTTCTCTCTTACTTAACAGAGTCTCTATAGGAGAGATATTCTTCTGTTCTTAGTATCTGTGATCTAAGAAAATTGTATATCTGTGTGGAGAATTCTTCTTTTGTTTGAGAGATATAATTAACATACATATATTCAAAATCAATTATATTCATTTCATATATCTCTCTTAGTTTTGAGAGTGAGAAATTTGTATTGTTGTATATGTTTCTAACCAAATAATCTCTATCTGTAATTTGTTCACCTCTTTTGCTCATTCGTTCATCTAGAATAGAGTTTTCACAATTAATTACAAGTGTGTTAAAATATATCTCTTCTCTTGATTCTTCTTTCATTTTGTTAATGAATTGTATTTCTTCTTTTACTTCATTGAGTCTTGTGTATGAATCTGAGTTAAATGCAAATTCATTATTCTTATTTATAGAAGAGTTAAATGTAGCTGAGAATACAATTGAGCTATATATGTTTCTGTCCATAATTAGAATCTTGTTATTAGAGTTTAGAAACTCAGTAAATATTTTCTTTCTTTGTTCAAAGAAATCTAGATATGCATTTGGATTTGTGGGTTTGTTGTGATGGAATACGAGTGTGCTAATTCCATCTCTCTCAAATTTGTCTTTAAGCATATTTGTATGATTAGTTTTTCCACATCCATCTGGACCTTCGAGTGTGAAGATTGTTCGCATAGCAATGAAATAGCATATGTTTTTCTGTAAGTGAAGTTGTTTGTATGCTATTAACACAAATGCAAGAAACTAAAACCACGGATAATCAAAAGTGCAAAAATTGTGGATATATAAGCAATGTAATTAACCCTTCTGTGTTTAGAAGCTCAAATCCAATAAATAATGTAGAAATTCCAAAAATAGAAATGCCAAAAGAAATTAAACAGAAATATGAGTATAGGTTTGTCAACAGATTTAATAATGATGAGGCAATGGCTGCAATTAATTGTACATTTGTTATTGCTCTGTTTATTCTTTTGGGTATTTCTTTATTTTATTTCATAAGTTCTGAATACCTAATTTCTTCCAAAGCATTTCTTTCTCTATTTGTTGTAAGAGGATTTATGTTTATTTTCACGAAGGAAATTGTTCGTGTAAAAATTTAATAGAATTATTCCATATTACGCGCTTATATAGTGGCTTGTGCTATTGATATTCATGGCATACAGAGAAGACAATGGACAAGACAATGCACAGTTTAAACCCAAGAGAAAATTAAAGTTGAAAAAGTTAACAAGGATTCACGAAATACTATAGACATAATAGTTTTTGTTATTCAACTTATCTTGTTAATTAATTCTATTACAAATTTCTGTAATGAAAATTTTAGTGTTGGAGGCAGGTTTTTGTTATCTATAATTGTTGTAGGTCTTTTTGGTTTTTTCTGGAAACATAACTACAGCTTTGAAAAAGAATAAACGAAGATGTTAAGATAGTTATGGTATTGGAAATAATATAGGTTTTGTTTTGTCTTTTGGTTTGTCTTGCTCACTTAAAAGTTTAATATATTCTTTGATATACCAATCTTCTGCTTCTACTTTTAAGACTCCATTGGTTCTTGATCTAAGTTCAATGATAATATCTCCTATACTTGATACGAATGGGTGTCTTGTAACAAGATACATACAGTCCACTATCAGTTCTTCTATTGATTTCTTGGTTTGATCTTGTTTGAGGCTTATTATTTTCTTTGAGTCATTGATAAGTTCCTTGTTGTTCTTGGATACTAATTCATCTATTGACTTTGTGCTTTTGCCAGTAATCCACAAATCTAAATATGTCTTGTATGCTTTGAGCTTGTTTCTCATATGAAGTGGATCATCCCAATTCTTAATAGCCCTATTCAACAATACAAAGTTAATATAGATCGAAAGAGAAGTTGGAACCTTCCATTTAGGAAGTATTGTATACAAATCTTGTACTGATTCTATCTTCTCTTCAACCATAAAATGTACATTAGCAACATAATCAAAATAGTCAAGTGTTTTACACTGATTTACACAGATCGGCGTGTGCTATGACTATCTATGGACGCTATTCCACAGATCGAAGCCTCAAATGAAACTGAGATTTGTGTTGAAGATGTAAAGATTAGTAAGTCAATTGGTTTTTCTAAGTTTGATTATGGCTGGAAGTATGTAAAGAAAAGCAGTAATGGTAAAATTGTTTATGTTGAATGGATGGGAAAAACTCTACCTTGGAGTGAAAATTGTCTTTTTTCTAAAGCAACCCTTGAACGGAAAGTCAAGTCTCAGAATACATATTCTCAAATGGATACTGTTGCTATGTTCTATTTCAACAATCGTTATCCCGAAATGGGAGACATTTTCTATGATGCCAGAAGCCAGAAGGTATTTTTTGATTTCATTCATTGGCTGAATAGTATTTTTGGCAAAAACAGGGTCTAAATAAATTATTTGACTTATAGAAATCCATGCTAGTATTTAGATATGGAAAAGAAACTGGAACTTGCTTCTGTAATACAGGAGCTTGAATCCAGATACGAAGTCAAGAAAGAAAAACAAACTAAAGATGGTAAGTTAATACTTAAATTCATCATTGGTAGACCCAAGTTATTACAAAAAACAATCACAAGAAGCGAAGTATACATATCAATACAAAACAAATACAATGAAGAGCAATTGTTCGCTGACATATACATTAAAACATATCACACAGACACAAGACCAAAAACACTATGTCTATTCATATACAAAATGGAAACCATTGAAGAATTCAATAAGCTGATTAACCTGCTAGATAACTTTGACATTATTTTTAAGTTCCTACAGTATCAAGACTTTGATTCAGTTTTGGCACCTACGATATCAATAAGAGAATCATACATAGAAATGCGAATTAGCGTTGAAAGGAAAATAAAGAAACTTCAGTCATCAGTCTTTATAGAAATAAATGATGATAGTGTTTCCGTTAAAAACCAAGCAACAAATGTAATCATGAATATAAAAATGAATGACCTTTTCTCTAGAGACAAGCTTGTGAAGTGGTCTATGGGAATAGAGAATTTTCCAAAGTAGATGCTATTCATGTGTATGAAAAAGAAAAAGTATATAAAGTGTTACAGAAGTAAAAGCAGTCTAACTGGTGAGGTGCTTAAAAGCGGATTCTATGTTTTGCATATTTCTAAATATGGTCACAGAAATGGAATTGGTTACTGCAAAGGTCCAGAACATAATTATGAGATGGACTTTGAAAGAAGCAAATCGCTATTTGTGAACATATATGACTGTTTTATACCAGAGTGCAATGCGAAAACACATGAAGAGAGAGTAAAACTTCTTGAAAAGAATGCGTTTTTGAATTTTGCCACAAGAGGTGTTCCTCGGATTAACTCAGAAGAAAATTGCGATAAGCTAAATAAGCATCGTAACTTCTTCGATAAAAACAATAGTCTTATCTTTTTTGGTGATTTTTGTTATTCAAAATCAAACAAAGATAATGATAATAAGATAAAATACAACAACACTATCCTCAACTCAATTTACTCATTTAACTATGATGAGGCATGGAAAGATGTTAAATATAACAAAAATTTCTTCTTTGTAGAAGAGTCTATTTTTGATCACTTTACAAGTGAATTTGATGCTTTGTTCAAAAACAAATGTACTCTTAATTTTAATCCGCGAAGTGATAACACTGAATTGTGTATAGAAAACATTTGTACTTATCAGGGCATTCAATGCAGAAAAAAGCTAAGTAATCGACCAGAATTTCCTGGGACAATTTACTGCTATCCAGCAGAAACCACTTTAGTTTCTTTCTTTAAATCTAAACTCCTTGATAAAGAGATGACTCTTTCTAGAAAGAAACCAAGCTTTGATAAAATAGAGAAAAGATATAAGTATGAGGTTGAATTTAACAATTATCTCAAGTCAAATTCACTGATATAGCAACAGAAACACTTGACTTTTGTTTGTTTTAGTATATTGTTATGCATGGCTCGTCATGCTAACATAATAAAGCAGCTCAAATCAAATCCATGCATGGATTGTGGGAAAACATACCCACCCGAATGTATGGACTTTGATCATGTTAGAGGAACTAAAATTTCAGATGTTTCTAATTTGAGAACAGCAAAGGCACTTGAAGAAATAAAGAAATGTGAACTTGTATGCGCTGTTTGCCATAGATTAAGAACAATGGAGAGAAGATTAGATCAATACGTTGAAGAGGCACTTTCCAGGGACGATGACAGAGAAATAGAAGAAATTCTTATGTCTGAAAAGAATAAAAATGTTTGTGAAGAGTAGAAAATACTATGCTATCACTCTACTATGACCAACATTAGTAAACAGCCAAAGCTTTCAAAACCAATATCTAAAGATTCATTTCTCCTAAAAATGGAATCTTTTGGATATCAACTAGAAAAAACTACTGGCTTCTTTGAGAAGAAAATTAACGACATATCTTCTTTCTCAATCAACAAAGAGGTAATCAATAATAACTGCATTTTGACATTTTCAATACTATACAACTCACAGTTTTCATTGTTGAATTGTTCAATGACAGTACAGGTTGTAGAGAGTGACATTGACAAGTCTCTTATTGATCAAATGGAAAAGTTTGTCACTTCTGGAATGGAAGCACTTATCAAGCAGATTTCTCTCACAAAAGAGGAAGAAGAAGAGAAAAAGATTTAATTTTCAATAAAGTGTGATATTCTTAAAGAATGGAAACAGAAGACATAATAGATGCATTTAGGTCAGCTTATGATGAAGTTGCAGAATTGGAAACATTTCCACTTCAGGAATATATAATTGAAGCAAAAGAGACTTTTGGAAATTTGATTATGTATGTGAAGGAAAATGGCATACCATTTTTTAAAATTAGTATATATAATTTTAAGTCTAAGAAAAGGTTTCTTGACTTACAAATACATAGAAATTCCAGAATAGAAATAAATGGATTTTTTGTAACTTTTTTAAGGGATGTTTTTACAGAGTTTAATTCTCAGAAGCTAAGCTATGAAGGACTAAGAAGTGTTTTTTTGCTTCTTTTGATGGAAATAATTAATATGCAATCAGGTGAGACTTCTGAAATAATAAGAACAATGGCAATAAGGCTTTATAATCTTTATGAATATGGAGTTTCTCTTGAATTAAAATCATTCTTTTTTGATAACAACAGGATTGGTATTATTAATGCAGCTAAGAATATATATCAAGAAGAGTTTATTCTTAGACCTGTCGGATGGGAAATTACAACGGAAGAGGCTTCTGATTGGCTTAGAAGTTTAAAACATAGAGAATTTGTTTTTAGAGGAATGACCTCGGAAGAATACAATAATACAGTTGAAAAAGGACTTCCAATACAATCTATCGGCAAATACTCATTTGAATCAGAAGGTACAAGTTTTGCTGAAAGTGCAGAAGACTCAGAAAGTTATGTTAATTTTGGTATAGACGACCCTCGAAAAACACTTAAGTCAAATTACTTAGTTGAAGTGGCTAAAACATCAAATATGATTCGTGATAAAGATGGATATTACAAATCTAAAGAGCCGGTAGAATATGAAGAAGTAGGTAGAATCTGGGAGATGTATAGTAAAAATGGTGAAATAGTAGCAAAAAGAATACCCGGACCCAATGAACATGCACGTTACCAAATGACTTATGTTACTAAAAAAGGTTCCATAATAGAACAAATTTATAATGACATAATCATCCTGACAAACGAAAAAGTTTCACCATCATCTCTAAAAGAATACGAAACCTTTGATCCAGTCATATAGTTTGAATAATTTGATGTTACCGAAATTCATGTTATATTTACTAAATGTTTCCAACACAAGACATAATTGATGCCTTCAATTCTGCTTATGACGAAGTTCGTGAACTTGAAACATTTCCAATTGAAGAATATAACATATCCACAAACCACTCTTATCACACACTTACATTGTTTATAAACGATGGTGACGCAAATAAGATTGAGCTAGATTTCGATAGATCAGATAATGTGTCAATAACTATAACACTGACTAGGCGATCCTTAATTGAAATAGATGACTTAAATATAATTCTGATAAGGAGATCAATAAGAACAATTGAAAATAAAGCTATGAGCTACAGCGAACTAAGAAGTCAAATTCTATCAATGCTAACAGACATAGTTGATATGCAAAGTGACGAATCCTCGGAGGTAATAAAATCAGCTTCAATCAGAATTTTTAACCTATACGAGAAGGGAATAATAAACAAAAAACACTCGTACATGTCTAATGATTACAAACACGGTATAAAAATTGTTGGCGCTGTCTATTCTGATAAAACAGAAGACTCAATAGTGTTTTTTGTTAAATTTTGGACAAAAACTGGCATCAAAGTAGAAAGAATTAAAAACAACATAATTCAGAAAACATTCAAAGAACTATCACCAGATTCACTTGCTGAATACGCAAAAGCTAATGACTATTAGCAGAATCTAGCAAGTGCATTCATAAGTGCTGCTTCCGAAATCAATCCTTCATTCTTCCAAACAACCTGTCCACCCTTGAAAAGAACAAGAGTTGGAACTGACTGAATTCCAAGACTACGATGTGATGATGTGGTGTCGATGTCCATCATAATTACTTTGCATCTACCACTAAGTTTTGCCGAAACACGCTCAATTATAGGCAATAATTGACGGCACGGACTACACCAGCTCAATGCAGAAAAATCAACCAGAACTGTCTGTCCTGATCTTACAAGCGATGAAAACTCTGAGTCTGTTGAGTGCATTTTTACCTCTAACATCATTTAGCACTCTTTTATTCTTTGTCAAACTTATTTTAACCTAACCATCAAAAAAACACATGACCAAAATCAAATATACAATAATCACCATCATTATCATTTCTCTTTCCTATGTTCCCAGATTTGAAGTCATAGAAGAATATGCCATCGTTTTTTGAAAGATTATATATTTTATCCGCAAATCTTAACATTTTTGGATTTCTTACTTTGTTTAGATTATTGCCACTAAACCAATTGATATAATTCCTCATACAATCATAAACAATTCTATCAACTTCATTAGTTGGATGTTTATCATCATTCATCATCTCAAATATTCTTCTGTAATTTATCTTCTGTTTTTCTGATTCCGTAATTTCATAATAATTCATTGCATTCAACCCACTATACTGTTTTCTAGCTATAACACCGAAATAATAATCAAGCTTATCATGCATTTCATTGCATATATGATTCAATTCACGAAATACATCAAATAACCTTACTTCTGACTTGTTAAGTGCAAATGCATATTCTTTGTGAATTAAAGAAAGTATCTGACCATCAATTTCTGCAAGCTTATCAACATCATGTATCTTTACAAATAGACTTTGATAATTAGGAAATTTGTGTGCATTCATTGCAAAGTTGTATTCTGTTTTGTCTAAGGTTAGTTTTACTACATTTTTGTTGTCTTTGCATAGAAGCGCGAATCCCAGCCCACCCATTCCCAACATTTCTGTAACACAGTCTGCATACTTACCAAGTATCTCATAATTATATTCATCAATCGCATCTTCTATACCCTCAAGCTCACCATCACTAATATAACGAATAACTGTTTTATATAGCTCATTTTCCATATTTGCGATTATATCACAGCTACAGTAATTACAAAATACTAAATCTAAGTTCCGCTACTGTCCGTATCTGAAATACTGTATATTGCTTCAACAAGCGACACATCATCCTCTTCATATTTAATATTACCTTCTGCCTTTGGCTCAAGATCAACAAAACCAACTTTTGTGGAGAAATAATCCTGTGTGTAAATCTTAGCGTCCCTTTTAAGGAAGTATCTTGTGAAGATCGCATGATTTTCCTCTTGAAGAAAGATTAGAAAGAAATAGTATTCTGAACCTATATCAACTGTTTTGAGCCTTTCAATAATTCTATCAAGATTGTTAAATACAAGCTCAACTGCGCCGTAATTTCCATTCAAATGAAAACATTTAATACGATGATCACAATATTTATTTTCGTCTTTGTAGTCAATAGAAAATATGATTTCAATGTTTCTGTGTAGTGTCGTATAAACAATAAACTCACCATAATCTTTTGAAAATTCGCTTTTAAATTTATCCTGCAAGCAAAATCCATGTTCCTCAAATATTGTTTTACAGTAATTTTTGAGGTTTTTCTTTTCTATTACTTGCATTCATATGCATAGCACACACTAAGGTTCTTTTTCGTCTACAAAACCTTTCTCAGTTGAGAAGAAAGACTTAAAAACAGCAAATCTAGTTTCATAATATTTTGAGAAGATTGCATGATTTTCATCTTCCAAATAAACAAAACACTGATACGACTGATGATTCATCCAAACATCTTTTATCTGTGAAAGCAATACAAGCCTATCATGAATTTCATCAAACTTTTTCATAACTAAAGGGAATAGTTCAATTCTGTCATTAAAGTGAAACTTTACATATGGGTCTTTGTAGTCCGTTTTTGTTTCATAATCTTGATCAGAAAGTGTAAATGTTACAGTAATATTTATGTGAACCTTTGCATAGATATACCTATCTTTTACAATCTTCCTAAACAGTTTCCCGTGCTCAGCAAAACCATGTTCCTCAAGAATAAGGGCGCAATAGTTTTTATCTTTCTTGTCAACCATTCAATCAAATAGCATAGAAGCCTTTCGATGTACAAAAGAACTTATTTTCTATACGACTGTGACAAAATTTCCTCTTAAATAAGACATTTCCATCATTTTCGTCAATCTTCTCGCAAACAAGGTACTTGTATTCGCTAATTGCATTTTTTTCAAGTCAGAAATATGCTCACTTATCATATCTAGATTTTCTAGAATTTTTTCTACAGCAAACAAGTGATCAAATTCTTCATTAATTTCAAACGACATACTATTCCTAGAAAATTTATTCAAATTATTGGCAATTTGCTCAAGACCGTATTTCCTTACAATTTTGTTTGTTTCTATAACTAGCTTAAAATACATAGTGATTGTTTTACCATTATAAATTTCGGCAAACAAGATTGTTTTTAGGTTGTCCTTCACATCAATGGCTTTATAGAATAGATTTTCATATTTGCTCTCAACAAAAACAAAACCATTTTCTTCAAACAGAATGATAAGAGAATCAGTCAAATTTTCAGTAGTCATTGCTTTTGTATAGCATCTGCTATACATCACAATGTCAACTAAAAGAAAGATCAATAATAAAGACATTGATCTACTAAAGACTAATCTTTGGATAATGTTCAAAATAAGAGAAAATATTGAATATGATGTAACAGAAGATGACTTTGGTTTTCAGGTTAATTTCATAAAAAGCTTTGCTGGAATTGAAAATGCAAATAGCATTCTTCTGCTCATGAGTCATTTGTTTTGTAACTTTGGATTTTCATCTTGTGGAAATGGACACACAAACACAACCCATGAAGAAGAAATAATCACACTACAAAAACACTTCAACTATCTAGAAAATCTTAAAACAAACAATCAATACGAAGTATCGGAAACAACAATAACAACAGCTAACAAGCTTCTGACCAATCTAACAACAAGCCTCAATAATGAAGAAAACAGAAAGTCATTCAATGATCATGGTAATGTTGAAGTTTACAGCGATGCTAACAAGTTTATCTGGATTGATGTTTTTGTAAAATCTAACAAAGTGTCAATAGTGTGTAAAGAGACCTCTGTATCTGCTATCTATCCGCTTGCTTTTAATCTAGACACAAATGTTAATTCTACGGTACTTAACAAGTTTGTATCAGTTGTCTGTTCAGCACAATAGGTTCTTTGATTCAGTGTAAATAACCGTAGCCAAAAAAGCAATAATAATAAACAAAAGAGAGTAGAAGAAAAGGTCAAACTTAGTGATATGCTTCAACATTCATGTAGAATAGCACAATTGATTCTTGACAAGATATAAAATGTTGCTAATGTAGGTTTATGACTGAAAGTAACGACAAGAAAGACAAGATACAAAAAGAAAAGGTACAAAAGCCAAAGTTTTTTTGTGTTGGTTGTAAGAAAGAATATATGACTGCCCCTAGTAATGGCTATTGTATTAGTTGTGGAAAACCAAAAGTAAGAAGAAGAGAAGAAGCTAAAGTAAAAGAAGTTGAAAAACCCAAAGAGGGCTTAAATGTATCTTCACTCAAGAACGCAGAGTTGAAAACAGCACCGAGGATAAAGTTGGGGATAGCTAATTTGTCATTTATAGATTTGGCATTAGGAGGTGATGAGAACCCTGGATTAATCATTGGCTCTCACACTATCCTTGCTGGACAAAGCGGCGCTGGTAAGTCCTCAGTTTCGATCCCACTTGCAATTGAGTACACTAAGATAACCAAAGAAAAAGTTCTCATAGCCTCAAGCGAGGAAGATGAAGCAGCAGTTAAAAACAGAGCAGTCCGTTTTGGTGGTAAAGGTAATGAAAGAATACTTATCTTAGCCAAAAGAGGCTTGAGTGTAAAAGAGATAAAAGAAGCTTGTATTGAACACAAGCCTGGGCTTGTAATTGTTGACTCTATTCAAGAGGTATCTGGAGAAGGTAACGATTCTCAGAAATATGAAGATTTTGCCAAATTCTTTGACGAACATCATATAACCAGTTTTTGCATTAATCAGTTTACAAAAGATGGTAATTTTGCTGGCTCAAACAAACTAAAGCACAAGTCAGATGTATTTCTTTTGTTAGATAAAGATGATGTTGGCGAAGGGAGGACATTAAAGGTAGATAAAAACCGTGGAGGCGGTGCAGGTTTGTATTACAGAATGAGAATGACCAAGAAAGGTCTTGTTGATGAAATAGGTGCAGATGGAATAACACCCGATGAAAGAGAATCAATTTATGGATGTGTCGCCTGTCCAGTAGTAATAGGAAAATCAGTAAAAATAGTAGAAATTATATGTAATCTTTCTGACTATGAAATTGACGATGAAGGTAAAATCGTAAAGAGGGCTTGTAAAAGAACCGCATTCAAAATAGGTTCAGAGAAATTAGAGATGATTTGTTCATTCCTAGAAACAAACTGTGGAATCTCAATGGCTAGAGATGTATACATTGAAGCAATTACAGACGATGAAATGACAATTGAAGACCCAGGAATTCACCTTGCAATTGCAGCAGCAATTATTTCACAAGCAAACAAATTCACGCTACCAACAGACTGTGCAATCTTTGGTAAGATTGATGTATTGGGTAGAGTTGTCCAATCAAATGACGAAGAAAGAATTAAAGCACTTGTCTCAATGGGATACAAATCTTGCTGTTCATCTGGCAAGAAAACACAGGGATTTATGGTTTACAAGATCAAAAACATAGAAGACATGGTTAGACATTGGCCCAAATATCATCTTTCAACTGATATTCTTGGGGACCAAATCAACCACAAAGGTCTAGATAAGAAAATGATAGAAGAAACAAATAAGCCAACACTAGAAGAAAAGATATAAGATTACCACAGAACAGCCTTTAGGAAGAAACCAACAAACATGAAAATAACAAAAGTGAAAATAACATCTTCCATCTTAGAGTTTTTAGGTTCTTCTTTTGGACCAATGATTTCAAAGATAATTTCTGGCTCTTTATCTTTTTCTTCTTGTTTAGACATTTGCGAGTTTTAGAGTTTCTGAGAGTGTATCGTTGATATTTACAGCGATTTCTTGAGTCTCAACTCTATCATCAAGTCTTTCAATTTCTTCATCAAAATCACTTGTGTCAATAGAGCTAGAAAATTTGATCTTACCTTCCTTTACAAGAGAATATAAAAGATTACAGGAAAGTCTGCTTGTGTTTATGTCTGCTTCATCCATAATAGAGGTTGAGTAATTATTGTCTATGTATCGAACAATTGCATCAACCCTATTGATTAGTTCTCTATTCTTCATTTCAACTCCTTTGAATTTATTAGAATAGCCAAGAGCATCATTGATGAGTGATTCAAGTTTTTTGTCAGCCATGTAGTGTGATAGCATTTCTGATAAATAAATTTGTATATATTAGATATGATGTTATCATGTATTTATGTCCAAGTCAAAGAGTAAGTTAATTGGTGCCGTAAGTAGCCCTGTAAAAATAATGCCAAATTTAGCTCCACCTCCATCTTTTCCAGTAGCAATTTCAACACCAATGCTTCAGGCCATGCTCGATCGTAGAACTTTATCAAATCAAGAAAGATCAGTTCTTGGAGATAGAAACAATAATAGTATTTTGTACGTTAAAAACGTACCAAATTGGCACAACAGAAGAATGTTCTATCTTTTTCTTGAACAGATAGATTCACTTGGAAGAATTCAATTTAAATTGATTCCATATCAGGGTTCAAATGATCAAATATTGCATAATAATGTGATTAGAGCATATCAAAATCTTGGCTATAATGTATCTAACACAATTTCAAGTGAAATGTCTTGGAGATTTGGCGCATTTAATAACGACATTTCTAATGGAACTCAATTTGCAAGATTAATAATAAATGGAGCATCTCCATTTACTTCAAGGTTTGTTTTTTCTGAAATATTCTATTCCGCAAATCCTCCATATCCAGCAAGTCTAAAAGAAGCAAGATTTGAAAGAGCGCAAACTTTATCGGAAGGTGATCTTGGAATTGATTATCAAAGAATGATGCCACCAATAAAAATAAGCAGAACATCATCTGCTGGTGATATTCAGGTTACAAGAGAAGAGTCAAAATCTATTACACCCGGCAACCTACTCATAGTAGGCGGATTATTATTTGCAGGCATTTACGCATACGACAAACTTAATAAAAAGTAACTACTGCTTCTTTAGAAGTTGATTGATTACTTTTACAAGCTCTTTCTGAGTCTTTTTACATCCATCTTGTAATCCACTATTTGTAGGCTGAAAAGATTTGTTCAACGCATTCATATTTGATTCAAACAGAAATGTTTCCGCAAGTCTTTGATAGAATAGGTCATTGTCTACTTCTTGAAGCTCTGTGTAGAAGAATGGAAATTCTTCTGATAGACTATCTTCTCTACTTACATTCTTAGCACCTCTTGTTTTTTTCATCATATCAAACATTTTCTTATCAATCGGCATTCCTTCAATTTCACTGAAGTCATAAAATCCCTCAAAGTCGGCTAGAGTAATAAAACAAAAGTCAGAAACGTCCGTCTTTTCAATATTGTCTCTTATTGATTCAAATTCTTCATCATGCATAAATCTACACTTTTTATTGAAATTGAATTCACTTTCTGTTTTTGTAGCTTCTATAACAAACCTACCATTGTTTGTGTTTAGATATTTTTCAGTTGGGAAAGTGTAGATATAACCATCGTCAGTTCTATATCTATTCTTATTGTATACGAATGCGTTGTAATCCCCATTTGCTCTCTCACAGAAGTAATCGGTTTTTACATGGTTAAACATATAGCTCTTATTGAATCTATCTTCTTCTTCTTTTGTGAAGACAATTCCATTTTCTCTTAGAGACGAAACAAGAAATGAGATTTTTTTTCCATAGGTTATTTTTATTTCGTTTATTGACTTCTTATTACCCCTTATCATAAGAGACAAACACCCAATCGAAACCCTGAAGAGCAAGTATTCAACATCACCCTGCTTTCTTACATAAGCTCGGTCTTCATAAGCCCCAATGTCATCTTTTTCCTCTGAATTTAGATAGATTTTATCAAAACCAAGTGTCTTAAATTCACTATCATTGGCGTAATAAGCACTGCTGTCTATAAATTTTCTTGATCTTTGACCGTAGTTAATAAAATGATTCCATGCTTCTCTAGCAACAATACAACCATTTAAAACATGATCTGTCTCCGCTAATGAATCACATAGCCTTTTCTTCATACGATTTAATTCAAATAATTTATGCATCAAAGATTTATTGTTATTCCTATATGGACTAACAGACTGATCAACAAATTCACTAATTCCTTCATCAAGAAAATTGCTAATTAGTTGTGTATTGAAATCCAACTCTGGAGCAACTTGCCCATAAGAATCAAGATAGCCGAATATAGGTAAAGTCAGAAGCTTATATTGAGTTGCAGGGCCGCAAAAAAATGCCCCGCCCTCATTCTTATATCCCTGCCTAATCAACGGAAATAAAACAACTTCAGTGTCACTCAAAGACTGTCCAGTCATAGCACAGGATAAGTTAAAATGTCCCATAATCACAAATAGCACAAACTAAAACAATGACCTCACATACATCACAATTCCAATCAACATACTCTTCACTTTTGATGTTTTCATAGTTGAATCAGTAGCAGTGTATTTGAAATCAGTCAAGAATCTATGAATGATTTTATTCTCAATTTGTCTTATCTTGTAATCTTCTACCTCCAATTCACTCACAGCACAATCCAACTTCTTCAACATATCAATACTAACAAACTCACTGTCTTCATATTTTGGAAACTCAATTCTATCAATTTTCCTTATATTTACATTCTCATATAAGTTCAAACCAACAAAAAATGCATGATTGTTAAATAACAACATTTCGTAATAATCAAGTAACTTCTTATAGTCTTTGCGGTCTATGTATCTGTCTCTATAAGACATGGAAAGAGAATAACATAAGTATAATCAAATTACAAGACCGAATAAAGCCAAAGCTTCACACAACGGCGCCTGTATCTGTTGGAAACTTGTTTGGCTTTGGATTGTGATATAATGCCCAAATGACAGAGCCACTATTTGATCCAAGTGATTTTTTACCAAGCCACACAAACAAATCATTTGAAGATTTCTTTGAAGAAGGTCACACTGTAACAGCCCCATATTACAAAATAGTTAGAACTAAAAATGTAAATTGGTATATTCGCAAAGGTACTGTAAAAGTAGACAGCGATTACATCATTCCAACTCACGGTAATATTTGGAACTTTTCTAAGATGTTAGCTATAAAGAATTATCTTGAAGATGGCGGTAAATTAAATTTACCATCTGTACTTGGAACTATCAACAGAGTCTCTATTACAGAGATAGCTGAAGATTATGACACAAGAGATGAGGATTTGCTTGCTTTTGGAAAATCAAGAAGATTCACTACATCTATTGAAGAATTAGATGAATATCTTAACGCTAGCTATGTAAATGACAAAAATAGAATGGAAGAAATAGAAGAAGATTATCCAGAGTTCAAGGGTTACTTAAAACTTATGAAAAAAGGAAAGAAACCAAAAGGTATTTATCTTGGTGACTTTGGAAAAACATATGCAAACATAGGCAACAATGTAAATCATAGAGTATTCGGTGCAATTCTTGCTGGTGAGCCATATATTTACATTGGTTTGGAATTAGGCATGAGAGGTCGATAGTATAAATCCAAATCTATGTTATGATTCAGTCATGTCAGAAAAGAAAACCAGATATGCTTTAGATGAAGCTTTTGATTATGCTGAGTCTGATTACAGTACATTGAGTGCAAAAAGATTTCTTAGATTGGCCAAGAAACAGACAAGAGAAACTGATCATAGGGTTGAATTAATTAGAGAATATGGCCCTGGGCTTTTTCTGTATAAGTCTTACATAGGTGAATACAGAGGTTACAGTCAAGCAAAGTATGCATATCTTATTGACACAAAGCTAGACACAGCAGAAAGGGTAAAAGTAATTGATTTTCTCAACGATGCAATTACTTATAACAAAGTAGATGATTACATAGGTGTTGATGTTGCAGATAATTTTAATGAATCCTTTTGGAAAGCTCCTGAACTTCTTTATCATGGAACAAGCGATAAGAATGCAAAAAGTATTATGAAGATTGGTTTGAAACCAAGCTTTGAAACAAGAGGATTGAACAACTCTCATATAGGCAATGCGATATTTACATCATCAAATAGTGAATTTGTTCAAGACTATGGCGATGTTGTTATTGAGATAAATACAATAAAGATGAAACAGGATAGATTTATGCCAGAAGTTAATTTAGAGCCAGAAGTTCTTGAATATGAACACGCAAATATACTTTATGGTTTTTTTAACATTGAACATTCGGATGATTTCTCAGATTCAGGAATATCACCTGAAACAATTATCATATATGAAACAATATCACCCAAGTATCTAAAAATTGTTAGTGATTAAGACAAGTGTGGTGGTTGGTATTTCCAAACTTTTCTTCTTTCAATATCAGAATTACCCTTAATCATACCCATTGATTTAGGTAAATCCTCATAAACATGAATAGGCGAGTCTTCCTTGTCTTTGCTTGTAAGCATCTCAACGCTTAGTCCTTCTTTTGCCGCCAAAAGAAAGATCATTGCAATTGAGTCTTCATATACTCTTTCTGTATATCTTTGCATTGAATCACACATTCTAGCAACTTCTGCTAGATAATGATCACCAAGTCCTTGTCGTCTCGCTTCTGCTTTATAGATTGTAGAATCACACATACTTCTTGCAGCAAGAATATCTGATTGAACCTCTGTTACTTGTAAAGTATTATCTGTTTTTATGTATCTTATCCAGCCAATTGCATATTTACCATATTCACTTGATGTTGTGTGACTACTCATTTGAGATGTTTGTTGTGTTTTTTCAACAAACTGTTTTTGTTCATAATCCAATTCGTCAATATCTATGCACATCAGAATAAGCTCTTCTTGCGTTGGTCCCTTTTTCGTTTCGTTTTCAATCAAATGCATAATTTCTGACTTAAATTCATCTGACAGTCTACTTAAATGCATTTGCTTTACTTCATCAGACAAAGCATATCCTGTGTATTTACCATTTTCAATTTCCCAATCAATTCCACCCAAATCATTCACTATATTATCAATCATCTTCTGTGTAAAATCAGCACCATTGGTGTATCCTTTTATCTTTTCAAATTCTCTTGGGAACCTTCTTTTGAATTCCTTTGCACTTATTGTGCCTGTACTAAACAAAGCAATAACAACTGATTCATGTTCTCCGTGAACTTGCATATTCTTAGTTTATCATACTAAATAATTAAAGCAAGCATGTGCTATGTTGATACATGGGTAAGCGCAGTAAAAAGAACAAAAAGCTCAAAGAAAAACTTGATAAAGAAATTCTCATGAAAGAGAAGATTGAGAATCATATAAAAGAAAATCCAGATGCTCATAAAGGAATCAAAGACGATGGCAAATTGAGGTGTCCTCTTCTTTCTGAAAATATTGTAATTAAAGATGGAATGGGAAGTGATAGCTATATGAACAGAATTGAAGATATTCAAAACTCACTCATAATTGCAAGTCGATCTAATAATATCAATGATCTTAAAAAACTCACATCTCATGAGAATGAGACAGTTAGAAACTCTGCAAAAAATAGACTCGAAAAGATTAAAGACAAAGCTTAAATTTTAGACTCGTCAAATAAATCTCTATGCTATTGTTTAACAATGTCTGTCTCATATAAATTCAGTGATAAATCCGTGCTCTTTATGGAAGAAAATGGATTTCTGTTAGGTGAATATGGCAACTACTTCACAAAACTCATAGAAATAAGTAACATAGTTCATGAAGTAACCATTGATGCATTTAATGAACTTATTTTGATAACAGACATTATGCCTTATGAGCCAGGTATAAGTATCAATATAAACGGTAAAGAAATAAAAAAGTACCTAAAATCGCCATTTACAAACAAGGACATAATTCATTCTTTACTTGTTGTCTCAGTTAGAGACATGGATGAAATATTGAAAATATCAAATCTACAAAGAACCAAAGAAAATTACGCTTTCTCAATAAAATACAAATCATTCAAAGAAGATGATTTTATCATTCTTGACGATTAAGAATCAAAACAATACAAAACAAAGTGCTATACTAAAATATGGGATGTGAAAGAAATAAAGTAACAAGTAAAACAACTCTTTTCATGGAAGAAAATGGTTTTGTATATAAGCCAAAACCGGATTTCTTCGTAAAACATATTTGGCATGATGGCAACAGATACCTATTGCATATTGGATTTTATCATCGCTCAGAGCTACACTTCTCTGTATCAGCGAATATTTATAGTGGAAAGCTATTGGTTATCTCCAAACATAAAACATCATATTGTCTAGAAATTGAGGATGATGAATTGTATTGCTTGCTTTTTAAGTATATGGTAAGAGATGTTGATAAGTTGATGACAAGTGCTATAAAAATTGAAGATAGAGCTTATATCTACTATTACTCACATAAAGAAGGTGAGTTTGCGTTTTCTCAGAGTGAGTAACTTGACTGTTGAGTGAGGTGTGCTATAGATGATGGGAAGGAGGTGAGAGAAAGGGGAGAGAAGAAAAAGGCTTGAAAAAAGGGCTTAAAACATGCGGGATTGCTGGAATGGTCTACAGGAACGACTTAAAATCGTTTGAGCGCAAGCTCACCTTCGAGTTCGAGTCTCGAATCCCGCACAAAACAGCTTAAAACCAAGACTTTTACGAGTCTTGGTTTTTTGCTTTTTGAAAATAGTAAATCGACCTTACCAATATAGTCAATCAACATTACAATTCATTCTCTTGTCATTGATAGTTTAAGTGCCATATTCCAAGCATGGAACAACCAAAAGGTGGAGTGTATAAAATAGTAAACAAACTCAATAATAAAATTTACATAGGTTCTTCAGAAGATATATTAAGAAGATGGTCGCGTCATAAATCATTACTTCTTCATAATAAACATACAAATAGACATATGCAAAATGACTTCAATAAACTCAAATCATCATTGAGTGAATCAGAAAATCCAATTGATACAATACTAGAATTTTCTTTTCTTGAATTTGAAGATGACAAGAAGAAACGAGATGATATAGAACAAAAGTATTTAGATCAATATTTTGACAACTATAAGAATTGTTATAATCATATGAGCAAGGTTATTTATACATACGGAAGTAAAGATTATTTTAAGTCTGAAGAATTTAAAAAAAGAGCTTCTGAAAAAAGCAAGGTTTACTATAGTAATCCAGAAAATAGAAAAAAAGCATCAGAAAGAATGAAAATTATCCAGAACGAGCCAGAATTTAAAATAAAACAATGTATAAGAAACAAAGAAATAGCCAATATGCCACATGTAAAAGAAAAGCTTAAGCAAAGAAGAAACGATCCAGAAGTGAATAAAAAGATGAATGAAGCATTTAAAAAGTCAGGAATAATCAAACCATTCTATCTTGTAGATTCAAACAAAAACATATTTTATGTTGAGGTGATTGGTCGGTGGTGTAAAGAAAATTGTATCAGGGTGCAAAATATTATCTTTTTACGAGATGGGAAAATTCCAGAATACAAAGGCTATAGACTTTACAAGTCAGTAGATCAGACAAAGCTAGAGTTGTGTGATAATCAAATACCCACCAATACATAACCACAAATTATAAGCAAGTATT
>JACCDG010026350.1_pt1 | contig 31661 bp, 36 predicted proteins | sample 7442471 | NCBI WGS metagenome assembly JACCDG01 (sample SAMN15323444, study PRJNA562643) | freshwater metagenome | isolation source: river surface water | place: USA:Blue River Watershed | collected 2017-08-17 | reverse complement strand
TTTCCTTGTTTTTTGTGTGATGATCCCATTTTTTAGCTTCGAGCTTTTAGCCATTGGCCTTTAGCTTCTTGATTAAACTATTAATCATTTTCATAATCTCTTCAATTTCTTCTTCGATCTTTTTAGTTTCAAGGTCTTTACTATATCCTATTTCTCTTGCAATTATAATCTGCGTTTGTAACTCTGCGCATGAGCCGAGAGCAATAAGGAGAAATTGAATAAAACTTTTCTCTCCGGACCGTAATCTACCTTCTGCGATATTAGATGGAATCGAGACGGCGCTTCTCTGCATTTGGCTTGTTAGTCCGAATCGTTCAGAAGAAGGAAATTTATTTGTTAGGGAATAGATATCTTTAACAAGCGCCATCGATCTATTCCAAACTTGTAAATCTTTATATGATTGCATTTTGTTTTTGCTAATAGCTAAAGGCTAACAGCTACCTACTAATTCCTAAATGCTCATAAGCTTTTTCTGTTGCTGTTCGTCCGCGAGGAGTTCTTTCAAGAAGTCCAAGCCGAAGTAAATATGGCTCGATCACTTCTTCTATCGTTGCTTCTTCTTCGCTTGTCGCGGCAGCCAGAGTTCCGAGGCCCACCGGCCCACCGTTGAATTTTTCAATGATTGTTCGGAGTACCGCTCTGTCTGATTCAAAAAGTCCAAGCTCGTCTACTCCTAAAAGTTCCAGTGCTTTCTGTACGTTTTCTTTGGTCAGATCTTCTTTGTGTATTTGAGCGTAGTCTCGAGCACGTTTCAAGAAATAGTTTGACGTTCTTGGTGTAAATCGAGAACGTTTCGCTATCTCTTCAACCGCTCCTGTGTCAGCTTCTGTTCCTAAAAGACGACTTGCACGTTTTACAATTTCTTTCATTTCTTCGTGAGTGTAAAATTCAAGCCGGTGAACTCCACCAGAGAAGCGTGACCGAAGCGGGGAAGAGATGAGCGCTGGACGAGTCGTTGCGGCGATAAGAGTAAAAGGTGGAAGGTCGAGTTGGATGGTTCTAGCCGATGGGCCCTTACCGATGATAATATCGAGTACTCCTGACTCCATCGCAGGATAAAGTATCTCCTCTACCATTTTATTTAGTCGGTGAATCTCATCGATAAATAAAATATCACCAGGCGCGAGGTTTGTCAGGACTGATGCGAGGTCGCCAACTTTCTCTATCGCAGGACCTGATGTTATTTTCATTTGTTTACCCGATTCTTTGGCGATCAGGTGGGCAAGAGTAGTTTTTCCAAGTCCAGGAGGTCCGTGAAAAAGAATATGTTCAGGAACGTGATTACGTTCTTCTGCTGCTTGGATTAAAATTTTTAAGTTTTGTTTGATTTTTTCTTGACCAATATACTCGTCCCATGTACGAGGTCGCAATGTGTTATCTAAAAAGTTGTCATTCTTTATTTCTTCATTTTTAGGTGTATCGCTTGACATATTAGTTTTTTTATGCTAATCTTTAAAAGTAGTTAATTAAAGACGTTGTAAACATTATATCACTTTTGTGATTTTTTGTTTAAACATAAGGATATTTCAGGTTTTTACAGCAATGTAAGAACTTTATTTTATCGCCGTCTGACAAGAGTACTTTACAAGAATTGTGCTCGTGATATATTAACATCCCACTTTGATAAGGGTTTAGAAACCTCTAAGTAATCAGGCTCTGTCTCTATAACTTTAATAAGGACGCAATGGTTACCGCTTCGGCGGAGTTACTGCGGCTATCCTTTGAGATTTTATTACTTTTCTTCCTTGGAAGAAAAAGGATTATTTGGAGGTTTGTGGATCTTTTTAAAGTTTAAAAACAAAAGCCCGGCGCGAAGCGCCGGGCTTTTGTTTTACGCCTCTTTTACTACTTCAATCTCTTCATAAATATCTACTGCCTTCTTCACCTCTTCGACTGTCGTGATACCCGCTACAGCTTTCACCAAACCATCTTCTTTCATATCAAGTATTCCTTGTTTGTTTGCGATTGCTTTAATTTCGTCTTCACTTGGATTCATCGGCATGACGTCAATGATAGCGTCGTCAGATAAGATCGCTTCAAAAATACCTATACGTCCTTTGTATCCGATATTGTTACATTTTTCACATCCAACCGGTTTCCAAAGTTCTATTTTCTGATCTGCTTTTACTCCATAAGAAGCTAAATCTTTTCCGAGAGTTTGTGCGCCAACTAAAACTTTTCGGATAATTTCTTCTTCTTCTTTTGTCACTTCTCTTTTTTGTTTGCAGTGAACGCAGAGTTTTCTGACGAGTCTTTGAGCGATAGAAAGAGATAAGGCAGAGGCTAGGATTTTTGGGTTTACTCCAAGATCAATAAGTCGTGGAACAGCTCCAGCAGCGTTGTTGGTGTGAAGTGTCGAGAACACCATGTGTCCTGTTAGAGAAGACTCGACCGCAATCTTAGCTGTCTCGCCATCTCGGATTTCTCCGATCATGATAACGTCAGGGTCTTGTCGAAGTGCGCTTCGAAGCCCTTCAAGGAATCCATAACCTTTTTTATGATCGGTTTGTGTTTGAGTGATACCTTCTAGGTGATATTCAACAGGGTTTTCTATAGTTAGGATTTTAATTTCTGGAGAATATATTCTTTGAAGAAAAGTATAAAGACTTGTTGTTTTACCTGAACCTGTCGGACCAGTGATGATAATAAGTCCATTTGGTTTTGCAATTTCACGTTCGATGATGCTAAAAAGTTTTTTCTCAATACCAAGTTCTTCCATCGGAACCATGATTGATTGAGGATTAAGAAGTCGCATCACGATTCCTTCGCCGTACGCTCCAGGGATCACAGAAGTTCTCATCGAAACTTCGTATTCGTTAAGCCAAATAGAAAATCTTCCATCTTGAGCTTGGTTTTTTGAAAGCTTCAATCCTGAAACTAATTTTATTCTTGAGTTGATAAGGTTGTAAGTTCTTTCATCGAGTTTTAAAACCTCATGTAATATTCCATCGAGTCTGATTCGCACTTGAACATGATCTTCTTCTGGCTCGATGTGAACATCAGAAGCTTTCAGAGCGATTGCTCCTGCGAAAATAACTTCAATAATTTTCGAAACTTTATGTGTTGATGTTGTGTCAGAAATATTTTGAACTTCTTTTTCAATATCTTCAAGTTTTTTTATTTTCTCTGCAGTTTTTAAAAGTGTTTCTCCAGAAATACTGAGGCTCCCTGCTTTTAATTTTTCCGCTTGAGAAACTTCTCGGTATCTATCCCAAACTTTCTCTAAACTTTTTTTGGAAGCCATGAAGTAGATTACCTGGTAGCCTTTTCGCTCGAGTGTTTTTTTAAGATTAATCACTTCCATTCTCTCTGGAGCATGAACAGCGATCAAAACTTTTTTTGCAGCAATATTAAAAGGCGCGACTTCGATTTCTCTGGCTTCTTCTTCTGGTACGGTCTGAAGTGCATCATTTTCAATCACAACTTTCGTTAAGTCTATGTAAGGAATGTGGTATTTTGTGCTGGCCAGAGTTTTAGCCAAATCTTCTTCTTCGTTAATACGAAGAATCTGGATTTGTTTTTGTTGTTTATCTTCGTTAAATAAGAGCGTCATACCAGAATATTATATAGTAAGTCAAAAAAACAGCCTATTTTATAAGGGGAAAATCAAAAGGCAGAGCAGGGGTAACCGCTTGACAAAAGTCCTCGAATATGCTATATTGTATGTAGAAATGAGTCTTGGACTCAGACAATCAGAAACTCAACAAATCACGATAAAACCCGAGAATCATGAAACAGCTCCTTGTCATTTTCTTCGCGTTTATGATGCTGGCTAAGCCAGTATCGGCGCAACAATCGGACCGCAAGTCCGTTACACCGATTGAATTCAAGAGCAAGGCACAAAAGAACGTCATGCTCAAGGAATTCAAGCATGCATTGGAAACATCCAAGGCATATGCATACACCAACTCATTGGCAATCGACGGAACTAAAATCCCTCTGAAAGGGAAAGCGTTCGAGTCGATGTTGACCGAGCAGAACACCGAAATGAGGTTTTCCTCAAATGTGGGACCCGGAACTCACACCCTTTCAGAAGTCTCTTCTGCGGGTACTGTGACCGAGGTAGTGCTTCAGGATACCATCCTGGAATATGCTATTTTGGACCTTTCGAACTGGGTGCGCATTGCATCAGAGGACGAAGGAGATCTTGGTTTCTTGCTCCAAGCCAATCAGGTGGGAACGAGTCGCATCTTTAAATCCTTCGTACCCTCTGAAGAGGTTGAAGGAGGTGCTGCAGCTTCAGCTGGTTCAACTGGGGCGGAGAAATCTGCAAAGGCTGACACAACGAAGTCCGACAGCACTTATACTCCAGAGCTTGTGCGCAAGGACAACCTTGGAAAACGTGATGTGCTCAGTTTCTACAATCCGACAACGGGTATGTATGAAGTGGCATATGACGGGCGTCGTTCACGCTGGCCTTATCGTAACGATATGTCGTGGAAAACCCGCAATGGTTTTTACGATGGTGGCTGGGGTTTGGTAACAACACCTATAATGGCGTCGACTTACTATCCTTACTACACTCCTGTGTATGGAGGTGGTTGGGGTGGTGGCTACGGCTATGGCGGTTGTGGTTTCTCTGCTGGCTTCGGTATCAACTTCGGTTGGAGCTCAGGCTGTGGATATGTCAATAACAACTTCTGTCAGCCAAACTACGGTTACGGTGGATCTAGTACATCATTTGTTTGGACAGCGAACGGAATCACCGGTATCAACTGGCTCGGTTCTGGTGTTGGCTGGAGTCCTGCAGGATATGGTGGTGGATATAACAATGGTTACGGCGTATGGAAATCCAACGTCGTCACTGACAACTCCGCTGTAGAAACAGAACAGGATTACGAATTGGCTTCGGCTGACGAGAAGTCCTTCGCTGTTCCCGCCTCTGGTAACAAGTCCCTGCGGACTGAAAGCTTGATGGATATTGCTCCAACGAAAGATCTGACGGCGTCGTCTTCAAAAACAACGCCACAGACTAAAGAAGGACGGATCGACCCGCCTATGGCAAGTCGTGACATTCCTTTGTTGAAGCTTCCTGCTTCTCATTCATCAACAATTGGTGGACGCACCGCTAGTAATAGTGGAGCCAAGCCAGTAAATGATGATAGGAGTAGTGTCACTCTTCCGCGTTCTCATGGTGCTACCAAGCCGGTCAAACCTGCTGGAAATAGCAACAATGAGTTCGCTTCGACTAGCAGTAATCGTCGCCAGGGAAACAATTCAGTGCAAAGTGCACCGAACACAAAACCTGGTAGCGGTATGAGTTCTGGTCGTGTGGCTAACACACCTTCTCGCGGTAATAGAAATGGTCAAGTGAGCGTCTCTAGTAATAGGGTGCAAACTAAGCCAAATCGTAACCAGGGAAGTATGAACAACACTTCGGTTTACGGAAACACGAAACCTTCACAAAGGAATGGTGGAAACGTTAATCGAGGAGGTGGTTCAAAGCCGCAGATACAACAGCGAGGGTCACAGCGCGGAGGTGCTCCAAACGTCAGTGTTCCACAAAGGACACAACAAAGGAGTGCTAAACCGATGAGGTCAGCACCACAACAGCTTCAAGCGAAGCCCATGCGTCAGTCAAATTCTGGCCCAAAGCGTCGCTAACACGAAGAAAATAGTGAAATCCTCCGGATTTGGAGGTCGGGGAAGGCGCAAAGCCTTCCCCACATTATTAAGTTTTTGATAGAAATATCGAACATTTAAAAATGTTTTTAATAAAAACCCTTTATTTATAAGGTTTAAATGGCTGATTTGAAGAAAATAGTACTTGACAAAAGTTTTGTAAAGTGCTATAATATACTTGTTATAAATTAATAGACCTGTGAAAAACAGGACACACAATATATGAAAAATACAATCAAAAAACTAAATATTTTCGCATTCGTACTGGTGTTCTCTTTCTCTGGTTTATTTGCTAATACTACGCATGGTGCAACATATTGGAACGGGTCAGAATTAGTGGACATTGATTTCGGCGGCGGTTCATCTAATAACGGAAACAACGACAATGATGATGACGACAACGACAATGATAATGACGGAGACGACCAAGTCTCGACATATTCTGCAACAAGTATCGATGAAGATTCTGCAAAACTTCAAGGAGAAGTTACAAACGGAAGCAATGTAGATGTTTGGTTTGTTTTAGATGACAATGACTCAACACCTTCTTGTTCAGACGATGACCTCGAGTACAGTGTTTCAGGAGATTTTGATGACGGAGATGAATTCTCTCGAACAGTTTCTGGACTTGATTCAGATGAAACATACTATTTCCGAGCTTGTACAAACGATAGCTCTGGTTCTGTAAGATCGTTTACAACAGACGATGACAATAATAACAACGACAATGATGATGACGACGATGACAATAATAACAATGGAAATGGAAATGGAACTCAAGATGATGTTACTGCGATCACTTCATATGCCACTGGCGTAAGTACAAACATGGCTTACCTAAATGGGCTTTCTATCATCAATGATGGTGGAGCAGGTAACTCTTGGTTTGAATATGGAGTAACGACTGCAATGGGAAATAGAACTCCAAATCAATCCATTGGAACAGGTTCACATAGTATTTCAAGACAAATACTAAACCTATCTCCAAACACTTCCTATTACTTCAAATTTGTTGTTCAAAATGACGAAGGAACATTCTATGGTGATATTAGAACCTTTAAAACAAGTGGCTATACAGCGCCTACTAACACTGGTTCAACAACTCCAAAACCACCAGTTACACCAAGTGAGCCAAAGCCAGAAACTCCAGTTGTTACTACGGTAACTAACGAAAATTTCTTAGCGCTTGATATTAGTTCTAATGTAGATAAGGTTGAAGTAGGAGATACTATTACCTATACGATCTCTTACAAGAACATGTCTGGAAAAGATCTAAATAATGTAACAATTCAAGTCGAGCTTGCAAAAGAAACTGAATTTAAAAGTTCAACTCTAGGTGTATATTCAAAACCAAGTCATACAGTAGTGCTTTCTATTGAAACATTACCGAAAGACATAAAAGGAGAATTCTTTATTGTGGTTAATGTGCCAAAGGCAGCAGGAGCAGAAACTATTCTTATCGCTTCGCTTTTAGGTGTTCACGATCATCCTACAATCTCAGGAACAAAAGTTGACTCACTAAGTTACTCAATTATTGCAGTTGTTGGAGGAAATCCTAACCAATCTGCAACTTCGATATTTGCAGGAAAATTCTTCCCAACTTCTATTGTTGGATGGTTACTGATTGTAGTTGTTATCTTCATGATCGTACTTATCGCTAGAAAATTATCTAAAGATAAGGAAGAAAAAGAAGAGGAAGAAAAGAAGGAAGATGGAATTAAAATAGCTAAGTAAATTGCTAATAAAATAGAAACAAAAGCCCGACGCGAAGCGTCGGGCTTTTGTGTTAAAATAGACTCATGGAATACATAACAAACTCTCCCAATGAAACTAAAAAAGTGGCAGAGGAGATTATAAAAGATATTATTTCTAGGCAGAAAAAAGGTCCCATTTTTGTTGGGCTCGTGGGGGAGCTGGGCGCAGGAAAGACTACTTTTATGAAAGGCGTCGCAGAGTTTTTTGAAGTACAAGAAACTATCTTAAGTCCGACATTTGTTATTCAAAAGATATATGAAATAACCGAAGAAAATAGACATAAGGAAAATCACGAGTTTAAAAGATTGGTTCATATGGACTTATACAGACTAGAAGATGAGAAAAGTTTAGAAGCTATAAAATGGGAAGATTATAAAAATGATAATTCAAATATTTTGTTTGTAGAGTGGCCGAATCAGATTTGGGAAAATGCACCAGCCGGTATGATAGAAATAAAAATCGAGCACGGAGAAGGTGACGAAAGAAAAATAATATATTAAATATGCCTGACTTAAAAAATAAAAAAAGAATAGTTTTACTTGATACACATGCGATTATTCATCGCGCTTATCACGCCTTGCCTGATTTTTCTACCGCCAGTGGCGAGCCTACCGGTGCGCTTTACGGACTATCTACGATGATTCTCTCTATCGCAAGTACTTTGAATCCAGACTATATTATTGCTTGTTACGATATGCCGGGTGGAACATTTCGAAGTGAGCAGGCTTCGACGTACAAAGCAAACAGAAAGAAAAACGACGACGAATTAAATGATCAGATAAAAAAGTCGAGAGCACTGATGGATGCATTTTCTATTCCGTATTACGAAAAGAAAGGGTATGAAGCTGATGATTTACTAGGAACACTGGCTGAGATTTTAAAAAAAGACAACGACAACGAAGTGATAATTTCCTCAGGTGATATGGATACCCTTCAGCTTGTAGATAAAAAACAAGTCCAGGTTTTCACCTTAAAGCGTGGTCTTACTGACACTGTTTTGTATGATGAAAAAGCAGTGAAAGACCGGTTTGGTTTTGGTCCAAAAATGTTGCCAGACTATAAAGGTCTTCGAGGTGATCCATCAGATAACATAATCGGGATTGCTGGGATTGGAGAAAAAACAGCGACAACACTCATCACAGAATTTGGAAGCATTGAAGATATCTATAAAAAATTAAAGAAGAGTAAAGAGGCTTTCAAGAAAGCTGGAATCACCGACCGAATAGTTAAGCTTCTCGAAGAAGGAGAAGAAGAAGCTCTGTTTTCAAAAACGCTAGCGACTATCATGCGAGATGTTCCGGTGGAGTTTTCTTTACCAGAAAAACACTGGAAAGAATCAGTGGATTTTAAACATATTGAAAAAGTTTTTGAAAGATTTGAATTTAAAAGTTTGGGTAGCCGGTTTAGAAAAGTGATAACCGGAGAAAATACTCAAGTTGAAGCTATAGAAGATCAGCAGGAAACGCAAAGTGTTAGCGATGAAGAACTCCGAAAAGTTTCTATTGCACTTTGGCTTATTGACTCTGAAAAAACCAATCCAAAAATTGATGATATTTTAGACTTTGCAAAAACGAGAAGTTTTGATGAAGCAAAGAAGATTATTTGGAAAGAAGTGAAGAAAAGAAATCTTGAAAAAGTTTATGAAGAAATCGAAGCGCCGATCATTCCTGTGATTAAAAAAATGGAAGACCGAGGAGTTCTACTCGACACAAAATATTTAAAAGTTTTAAGCAAAGACTATCACAAAAAATTAGATGTTTTAGAAAAAGACATTTATAAAATAGCTGGTGAAGAATTTAACATAAAGTCTCCTAAGCAACTTTCAGAAATTTTGTTTACTAAAATGGCTCTCCCGACGAAGGGAATTAAAAAGTCAGCTAGCGGAGGATATTCAACAGACATTTCTACTCTTGAAAAACTAGAAGATGAATATGAGATTATAAAAAAAATAATGGATTTTCGTGAACTTCAAAAGCTTCTGTCTACTTATATAGATGTGTTGCCGGACTTGGTAAGAGAAGATGGGCGACTTCACGCAGAGTTTATTCAACACGGATCTTCGACTGGTAGATTTTCTTCGAACAATCCAAACTTGCAAAATATCCCTACACGAAGTGATCTGGGTCGCGCTATAAGAAATGCTTTTGTCGCAGCACCCGGCTTTAAATTTGTTTCATTTGATTATTCTCAAATCGAGCTTCGGATCGCGGCGATGTTTGCCGGGGACGAATATATGATAAAAACGTTTAATGAAGGAAAAGACATTCACGCGGCAGTTGCAGCAAAAGTTTTTAATGTAACAGAGGATAAAGTAGATAGAGAAATGAGACGAATGGCAAAAATCATAAACTTCGGGATTCTCTACGGAATGGGAGTTTTAGCTTTAAAGAAAAATATTGGAACAAGTAAAGAAGAAGCGCAAAAGTTTTATGATGAATATTTTGAGCAGTTTGGTTCAATCAAAAATTATTTAGATGATACGAAAAACTTTGTTAGAAAGTTCGGGTATACAGAAACACTCTTTAAGCGACGGCGTTACTTTGGAGGGATAAACTCCACACTTCCATTTATTCGTGCGATGGCAGAGCGAATGGCTATCAATGCGCCGATACAGGGGACTTCTGCAGATATTATCAAGCTTGCAATGAAGATGATAGATGGGCGAATCGATAAGGAAGGCTTAAACGACAAAGTTTTCCCGATTTTACAAATTCATGATGAACTAATCTATGAAATAGAAGAATCTGTCGCAGAGAAAGCCTCAAAGATTATCGAAGATACGATGGAACATGTGTTAGAAAATTCTTTTATTAAATATATTCCAGAGGTTCCTCTTAATGTGAATTTTGCGATAGGGAATAATTGGGGAGAGCTTAAATAAGTTTTAACCCTTCTAAATTTGCTAGAAGAAAATATTTGGTATAATGAAGTTATGGAAAAAAATAGCGTATCACATTTAAGTTCATATTCGATTTCAGTTTTTGCCCTAGGGCTTTTCTTAGGAGTTTTGCTCGATATTTTCTTCCCAATGAGATTTATGGCTGAACCTTTGAATCAGTATATTGGTCTGGCATTAGTAGTTCTTGCTACATTGGTTATCTATTCTGCAGAAAAACACGGCGAGGAGTATTCTCACAAGAGAAAATCGAAGAACGTGGGACACGTAGATGATTTTAGTAGTGGACCATACAAATATACTCGAAATCCTAAATATCTGGGTCTTAGCTTCCTTTTAATTGGTCTTGGGCTTATTTTAAACACTCCTTTTATTATCGGAACATCAATCCTTTCTGGAATTATCGTTAATATATACTTTTTAGGTAAAGAAGAGGCTCTTCTTGAAGAGAGACATGGTGACCTGTATAAAGAATATAAGAGTAAAGTGAGAAAGTGGTTGTAGTCTAAAAAAGGCGATGATATACGTATACTCTGGGAAAAACTTTGAAAATAAAAAGAAAGCGTTTGAATTAGATTTCAAGCGCTTTTCTCTATACGACAAGGTTTATATGGATGAAAATACGTTTAATATCGCGGAGTTTGAAAACTATATAGAAAGCCAAAGTTTGTTTGGGACAAAAACCGCTCTTATATTAGACTCTGTCTTATCTGACGAATCTAACAGGTCTGTTATTTTCAAGAAAGCTAAAGAAATTGAAGGCTCAGAGAACGTTTTCTTCTTTCTCGAGTCTGGTCTGACCAAAACAGACCTGAAGCCTATTGAAAAAAAGGTTAAAAACATTAACTTTTTTGATGTCACCTTAAAAAAGGATGATAAATTCAATATTTTCTCTCTAACAGATGCTTTTTCTAGAAAAGATAAGAAGCAAACTTGGGTTTTACTTCAAAAAGCTTTGAAAAACAATGTTCCAGCGATGGATGTGGCAAATATTTTAATTTGGTCTATAAAAAACTTGATTTTAGTGAAAGGAAAGACTTCCAGTGATGAAGATATTAAAAAAACAGGTCTAAATCCTTTTGTTTTTAAAAAGACAATCGGAGCTTCGAAGGTTTGGGAAGAAGAAAAGCTTAAAAATGCTTTGAAAAATCTAGTATTTTTATATCACGATGATCGTCGAGGTGAAAATCTGGCTACAGATCTAGAGCTTTTTATACTCAAGACTCTTTAAATAAAAAAACCTTACAAAATAAGGTAAAAGTGCCCCAAAAATGCGAAAGACCCAAACTAAATAAAATACGTTCAGGTCTTTGCTTCATCTAAAATTGTCGCCTATAACGGCGTGTGACGAATGGTTACGTCTAGGAAAGAACAAACTTAACTTCTTCAAATGTACAAATCCACGTTTAGTAGTCCGTCGACTAGATTCTATTTAATTGTTTTTCGTTCCCCTGTACGAATTTGATCAGGCTTTTGCTGTTCGAATGTTTGCGAGAATATGATGATACTTAATTTATTGTGGACCCAAAAAGTGGGCGACTATGTATCTCTTAGTTCTTCTAAATCCTCGAACGTTTTTATTATACTTCTAAAGGACATAAAGGACAAAATGTTTTTTGTGGATAACTAAGGTCCTCTTACTTTTTTCTTAGCAAAAAAGTAAGCAAAAAGCCAAGACGCGGAAAAATATATTCTAAAATTTATTCGATTTTGGCTAAGAAACAGATGAACTCCTATGTAAATAAAGTGTTTAGACACTTTATTTACATAGTCAAACAGCATCAGTTTCTAAAGCAAATCAAATAAATTTCTTAACGATATATTTTAAGCGTCAGAGGATTTGATTCAACTAAAAAATCCCTTGCGGGATTTTTTATTTGGCCCCTACTTAGTTAAATCTTTTTCTGTTTACCACGATAAGGAGTACGAAGATGAGAGCTGTCAGGGACATTACTGGAATATCAATGTATCCAAACTTCGTAAATAGTTCTTGAAGACAAGATGGGCCGACAGCAGAGCAGTCAAAAATCTCACTATTTGTTGTTCGTGAGAACACGTGGAAAGCGGCAACTATAGCACCGAGGAAAGCCAATGTACTTATATATTTCCAAACATCTTGGCTTGTTTTTTTAACGATAGCCACAAAAGATATTATTGCCAAAGAGTAGATTGCGATTCTTTGATACCAACACATAAGACATGGTAGATAGCCGATAACTTCAGAATAGAATAAGCTTGCCACCATTGATCCAGCCATTACTATAAAGACCAAAAACAAAGACTTATCACTAAACCATTTTGCCAAAGGCCCTTTATCTTTAGTAAAAATCATTACTAAGAGCAAAACAGAAACGATTTGAATAAATAGTGTACCAATACTGAGTAAAATATTTGTTGTATTTGCTAGATTTTCCATATTAACTTAGGGGTACCTCTGAAGATGTGTTGTTTTCTAGATCAGTTTCTTCTGTTGGGTTTGCAGGTAATGTTGCCTCACAAGCTGTTTTCTCTGCGAGAGCTTGTGGTGTTTGTTCCCCTGTAAGTCGTGTTCCGTCAGCAAAGATCCATGTCGGGTAACTTTGGATTTGGTTGTCTAAACAAACTTGTGTTTGACCTTTTCCATCTGGAGTAGAACATTCTACATAAGGAAGTAATTCACTCGATTTTCCAAAAGCTTTCTTTTGGTTATTACAATGTGGACACCAAAATGCACCATAGAACTTTGCACCTGCTTCTCCAAGACATGTTGCTAGGGAGTTGTATTGTCCTGGTTTACCAGCCTCCTTGTTACTTGATTGTTGCAAGATAACAAGTCCGATGATTGCTGCTACGGAGATAACGATTACTGAAATCAATGTTTGTTTGTTCATTTAATATTTAAGATTACCTGCTAATTTCTTAATTTTATGTTTTTTAGAGGTGTTTGGCAAGAAAAATAAATCTCACAAAAATCTATAATTTTTATACCCTCGGTTGGAATCGCCTCTCCCTTTGGTCGAAACGCTCCATTTTTATAATCGCTTCACTCTTTAAAAATGGGCGCCTTCGGTTCAATTCCTCCCTCGGAAATCAATAAGAAAAATCTCTAACTAAAAAGTCAGAGATTTTTCTTATTGTCCCCTCGGTTGGAATTGAACCAACGACCGTCTCCTTAAAAGGGAGCTGCTCTACCAACTGAGCTACGAGAGGATGTTTTTTCACCGCACTGAGCGGAGCCTGTCTCGCCAGAGCAGATGCGTCGGCGGAAGAGGATACTTTAAAATCTCAAATAAGAGATTAAAAATACTATACGAATATACACAACTTTTATCTTTTGGTCAATTGGTGTAATATGCTTCTAATGAAAACAGAAAATATTTTAATTCTTCATGACATCCGAAGCGCTCAAAACGTCGGAGCTATTTTTCGTACGGCTGACGCGTGTGGAATTTCAAAAATATTTTTATCTGGTTACTCACCGATGCCCACGGATCGCTTTGGAAGAAAGAGAGGTGATATTGCCAAGTCAGCTCTTGGCGCCGAAGAATCTATCGCTTGGGAATTCTCAGAAAATATAATAGAGACTTTAAAAAAACTTAAAGAAGAAAATTTTAAAATCATTTCTATCGAACAAACAGAAAATTCTGTCGACTATAAAAAGGTTGTGATAGGGGGGAAAAATGTTTTTATCGTAGGAAACGAAGTTATGGGAGTAGAGAAAGAAATGTTAGAGCTCTCTGACGTTGTGGCGGAAATACCAATGAAAGGGAAGAAAGAATCTTTAAATATTTCTGTGGCAACTGGTGTCGCACTTTTTCGAATTTTAAATATTTAGTTTCCCGAAGGATTTGATTGTGGTATAAACCCTGGACTACCTATTCCTGTCGGAGCAGAGATAATCGGAGTTGTTCCGCCACCTCGCTCTGGACCCCCTGTGATAACCCAAAGAATAAAAAGTCCGAAGAACATAATCAGAAACCATTTTAAAACATCTACCATCATAAATTATTTTTTCTATTTATTTTCTAAAACTTGATGAACCGGACAAAAGTGTGCACTTCTACCTCCGACTACTTTCCTTATTATAACACCGGTACAATTTTTCTTCCCGCACCGCTCTCTGTTTTTTCCATAGACATTGTGTTTGTTTTGGAACTTACCTTTTTCTCCGTGAATGTTTCTATAATCCGACATCGAGTCTCCGCCAAAATCTATTCCTTTTTCTAAGAGTGGCTTCATCGAAAGAAACATCTTTTTCACTTTTTCTTCTGGGATGTTTCTCACAGGTTCTTCTGGATGAATACCCGAAAGCCACAGCATCTCGTCAGAGTAAATATTTCCGATGCCAGTGATTAAATTCTGATCCATTAAAACATTTTTAATCCTTCCACTTGGTTTTTTACCGATCTTTTCTTTAAATAGATTGTAATTCATCAAAGGGTTAAGAGCGTCCACTCCCAAATCTTTAATATGTTTCGCAGTTGAGTCGTCTGTTTTTATGAGTGTTACCTTTCCAAATTTCCTTGAATCACAAAAAGCGAGATGCTTTCCATTTGTAAAATGAATTAAGAAATGGATGAATCTGTTATATGGGTCTTGAAGGGAAGTGTCTTTCTCTGGCCACCACGTCCAGTTATGGTGAGCCTCTCCGTCTTCTTGTTTACCAATTCTGTATTTGCCGAAAAGAAGGTGACCTGTCATTTTCATGTGGATCAGGACTGTGTAACCGTTTGAAAGTCTTATGAAAATGTTTTTACCGTGTCGCTCTGTTTTTAGGATTTTTGCTCCAACAACATTTTTTTGGAAGCTCTTCCAAAAAGCCAGATTTTTTATTTCATCTTTTCGGGCGTGGTTTTTCTTTGGGAGATCGCTCCAAACTTCTTTAATAATTAAACCCTTAACTGTCTGGTTAAGACCTCTTACAGTTGTTTCAACTTCTGGTAATTCTGGCATAGTGTGTTTTGATTATAGTGACTACTTTCTTAAAAAGCAAAACGCGGATCCCTGATGTGGGATCCGCGCTCTTGCCTGTGGGGACGTTTATGCCTTCTTGGCAGTTGTCCGCATTTGGCGCGCCTTTTTGTTCTTCGCCTTGTTGATGCTTGGAGATCCTCGAGCTTGCGGGTTATCCATGGTTTTCATCTGCTTTGGCGAATCACTTGTGCGACTCCCAGACATTCTAACAGATGTGTTTTGGGATTTCAACTATTTCCCTAGAATCTTCAAAGCCTCTTTTATTTTTTCATTTGTTGAAAGTGTGTGGTCTATTTCCTTTGTCGCATTTCTCGCTTCACTTTGGCTGTAACCCAAAGAGATGAGAGCTAAGATCACATCAGCTTCACCACGGAGCGATCCAGTCTCATCGTTGTGCCCGAGACTTGCGAGTTTGTCTCGAAGTTCGACGACGATTTTCTCTGCAGTTTTTTTGCCGATACCAGAAACTTTTGTCATGTATGACATGTCACCGGTTGCGATAGCTTTTTTCAAAGTTTCCATCGGGGCGATAGAAAGTATCGAGAGAGCATTCTTCGGACCGATACCTGAAACGCTAATCAAAAGTTCAAAGAAATTTTTCTCATCGATCGTCGTAAATCCATAAAGGTCGAGTGCGTTTTCTCTGACTGCTAGATATGTCCAAAGAGAAAAATATTCTCCGATTGATGGGGAAGAGGAAAGTGTTCCAGTCGAAACGAAAACAAGATAGCCGACAGAATTAGCTTCAATAACTAAAAACTTAGTATTTTTTTCTAAAATTTTTCCTTGGATGTGAGCAATCATAAGATGGTGAATAGTTACTAGTGTGTAGTGGTCCCGCCTCGCGTCGACGAGCTTGCGAGTCGAGGCGGGTAGAAAGTAAGTTGAATACGTCTTACTGATATCATTTTAACATTTTCAGGACACTTAATCACGCTATTGTGTTTTCTAAAAACCTCTGGTATTATGACGGGGTTCGTGAAAAGCGTGTCGCGCAAAAAACTTACAAATTAAATTTTTATATTATGCCAATATCAGCATCAGCAAAAAAATCTCTTCGTGTATCTGCTCGAAAAAGAATCGTAAATGACAGACGAAGAAAAACAATGAAAGAGTCTGTGAAAGAAATCTCGAAACTTGTAAAGCTTGGAAAGAAAGACGAAGCAAAGAAACTTCTTTCAAAAGCATACAAAGCTATTGATAAAGCAAACAAAAAAGGAGTAATAGCGACAAACACAGCATCTCGAAGAAAATCACTTCTTTCAAAGATAACTAAATAATAATAAAAATCCCCGAAAGGGGATTTTTATTATTTAGCATTTGAGAGTCGTGACATCTCTATTTGAATTTCTTGGATACTTTTCTCTATTTGTTCGAATGCTTCTTTTGCCACATTCTTTTCTTGTTCTGCTGTGTCTAAATTTCTTTTTGAGTCTGATCTTATTTTGTCTACTTTCATTTTATACTCTCTCTCAGCCTCCGCCTCCTTACTTTGTCCTTCTCGTCTAACCTTGTCTATGTTTTGTTCTGCAGTTCTTAGTTTATTCCTCTTTGATTCTCTATCTGTCTTCATTTTATTCATCTCGAGTTCGTACTCCTGTAACTTCTTTTTTATTTCTGCTGCTGCTGGATTAATATCTGCCATATTTTTAAAACTATATTTCTATATAATAATGTCTTTTTGACCCAAATCTATTTTAACATGTAAAACTTATTCATAGTCTGCTTTTCTCTAACACCAACATCGTATATTTTATTACCAACCTCTAAAGTATAGTGATATATAGTCTCTCCTTCATTTGAAAAAGAATACACCTCAAAGTTTGTCCCATTTATTTTTTCACCAGGAAGCTCTGTTGCTTCAGCCGTCATTTTTTTAAACTCAGAATTATCATTCCAAATATATAAAGCCATACTATTTGGTATACGCTTTTCTTCCGCTATGCCTGACTGGTCTCCAGCCCCAAATGTAAAGGTTGCTGTTATGTATTCTGGTGTGTCAGTTTTTCTTGTAGCGACTAGACTCGGTAAATCAACAGCAAACTTAAATTCAGAATTTGTATAAGAATATTTGTTATCTACCACGGGTTTTTCTGTTGTAGTTGTTTCACTGGCGCCTTTATTTTCTACGATAACTTCCTCTGACGGGGTAGCAACAACTTCTTCGCTCACAGGCTGTTCTCTCCCTGGTGTAATTTTTTTTGAGACAAAGAAAGCTAAAACTAATACTACTATTGCTCCTATTATTACAATATTTTTCATATTATGTACTTTTAAAATTAATGGGTTATTCCGATAGGAATCGCCTCTCATTTCGTTCATTCATCTGTGCTCCCGGTAGGACGCTTCGCCTGCCTACCGGCAGGCAGGCTATCTTACTCGCAAGCGAAGCTTGCTATTTAGAAACCCACGGTTTCTAACACGAGCAAAGCTCACTGTTTTCCTCTACGGGGAAACAAATGTTTCCCCGACCCCCTTCTTGTTCGATTCCTACCGGAATACAAAATTCATTATATTCATTTTGTGCTCCCGGTAGGAATCGAACCTACATTTTAACTTCCGCAAAGTCATGTCCTATCCATTGAACGACGAGAGCTCAAGGTGATAGTACAATATTTTACCCAAAAATAAAACACCCACGAAAATGGGTGTTTTATTAGAATCCAAGTCGATCCATTATTTTATGAGCAAAGGATTCATGGATTTCTTCTTGTTCGAGAACCTCAGAAAGTATCGAATAAATATCTTCACCGGTCTCGTCGTCTTCAAACGGCATAACCATTATCGGCATAAACGTTTTATCTGACTTTATGATAAGCCTCTTTTCTCCAGCCAGTTCTTCCATCCAAAAAGATTTTAGTCTCTCGTAAGGATAAAGTCGCCCATCAAAAACCACCCCCTCGGTGGTTATTCGGTGCTTTATCTTGTGTGGTTTTGTTGTTCCAAAGAAAAACATTGCTGCGCCAGCTAAAATGATGAAGATGCCAAAAAGGAAATTGCCATAAATAAAAGAAACCGCACTACCAGCAACAGCAATAATACCAAGAGCCCAAAACCAATCAGGTTTTCTTTTTTTGTCTTGATATTCAAAGGCCTCCCACGTTAAAAGAATTTTGTCTCTTTCCATTGGTTACATTTTATCAGATTAACTCAAAACGACCCACGAGATGTGTGTATTGAAAAACAAAAAACCGGATTAATCCGGTTTTTTGTTTATGCGGAGGCGGGGGGATTCGAACTCCCGGTCCCTTTCAGGACTCTTGTTTTCAAGACAAGTGCGATAGACCACTCTGCCACGCCTCCGTTTGTTTTACTTCTCTACAATATGGAATACTAGCATGATTGATTTATAAATTCAAACATCTAAAGTAAGTGTTCTTCTGAATGGCAATTCGGACAAAGAATTTCTAAATTTTCAAAATTATTATTTTTTCTATCTCTGTTTTTATGATGAACCTCTAAAATCTTAGTTTTATTATAACCACATCTTTCACAAATAAAACCGCGAACATTCATTAAACGCATTTTGATTCTTCTAAAAGAAACTACCTTATCTTTTGGTCTATTTATTTTATATTGAATTCCAATTCTATTTTTATTAGAACAAGATCTACTACAGGTCTTTTTATTAAACCCAGACAAAATTAGCTTACCGCAAACTATACAGGGGAGCTCTTTCCTGCAAGATATTCCATAGCATTTCATACTACAAAAAGATTTGCCACCACTCCTTTCTATTTCAACTGGTCTTCTATAAATATTTTTACTACAGACAATACATTGTGTATTTGGTTTTCTTTTATACTCACTCACTACTCCAGTATACCAGTTAAAAATAAAATCGCCATTCTCGGCGATTTTATTTTTCAGTATTTTTAAAATCTAGAGTCGTTCTTGGTTTAACAGCAAATAGATAGATTATTTCAAGTATTCCAAGTGTATTTAAGACTAAAATAATTACAAACCAAGGCTTTGAGCCAACTCGTGCGGCTTTCCAAAGCGCAAAACCTTTCCAGATCAAGCTCCAGATAATAATAAGCATCAAAGCTAATTTACCGCTTGGCATATTTATAAATTGTTCCATTCCTAACATGTGCATATTTTACCATAAAACTATCTTTGGCAAAGCTTTTTAAAAGCACTTTTTATGCTATTCTCTCTATATATATGAAAACCTTAGGCCTTGATTATGGTAAAAAAAGAATAGGTGTGGCACTTTCTGACGATGATTCAAAAATAGCTTTTCCTTATGCTGTTTTAGAAAACAAGAAAAATCTGATCGAAATCATTAAAGAGTTAAGAGAAAAAGAGGATTTTACGGACATTGTTTTAGGCGATCCAGGAGAGAATGATATAAAAGAAGAAGTTTTACTTTTCATGGGAATTTTAAAAAAAGAAGGTTTTCAGGTTTTTCTTGAAAAAGAGTTTATGACTTCACTCCATACCGATATGTTTACCAAGACAAAACCTATCGCTCGAAAAACAAAACAAAAACAAGAACCCAAAAAAGATGAATCTGCAGCAGCACTTATCCTCCAAAGGTTTTTAGATAAAAAACAATTTAAAAAATAAATAAAATAATATGGAAGAAATTAAAACAGAAGAAAAAAAGATGATAAGTTACGAAGAATTTAAAAAAGTTGAAATGAGAGTCGGTAAGATCGTGTCTGTAGAGATAGTAGAAGGAGCAGACAAACTATATAAATTTATGGTTGATTTAGGAGAAGAGAATCAACGACAAATACTTTCGGCTATCAGAGAATATTATAATGACCCAGAATTTTTTATTGGGAAAAAACTAGTATTTGTTTCAAACTTAGAACCAAGAGTAATAAGAGGTCTTGAAAGTCAGGGTATGGTTGTGGCAGTCGACGGCGTTGAAAATCAGCCGATTTTTCTCATTCCAGAAACAGATGTCCCAAACGGAAGTAAGGCAAGGTAGGATATGAATCCCGTTAGAAGCCACGGTCACTAGATGACAAAATCTAACTGGGTTATGATATAGAAAAACAATTATTACTTAAGCTATGGTGGGAAAGCGGATAACCGTGACCTGCTTCTAACGGGATGAAAATTCTTCACTTTTTTAAAAAAGAAAATCTAAAAGCCTGGTTTATAGAACACGGAGATTCGAGAAAATCTATTATAGCTCTGTGTGTTATTTCTTATTTAGAAGCAATATTTTTTCCGATTCCACCCGACTTTTTTTTGATGGCAATCCTGGCTTCAAATAAAGCAAAACGCTGGGCTTACTACTCATTCCTCACATCTCTCTTTTCTGTACTTGGAGGTATTACGAGCTATATGATCGGTTTTCTATTCTTTGATACTGTCGGTCAAAAGATTATTGATTTCTATAACATGCAGGCAGATTTTGATAAGGTTTCTTTGATTTTTAATAACAATGCATTCTGGGCGGTGTTCGTATCTTCCTTTACTCCACTTCCTGATAAGGTTTTTAATCTAGCTTCTGGTCTATTCAAACTCAATATTCCTATTTTTCTTTTGGCATACTCTCTTGGAAGATCCCTTCGGTTTTTCTCTGTCGGTTTCGTGATGAAAATATTTGGTGATCGTATCGCTAAAATCGTTTACAAACATCTCAATATTATTTCAATAGTAGTTGTTCTGCTTCTTGTTGGTATTACTTTCTTCCTTTTCCGCTAATTTCTCTTTGCTCTTTTCAAAAACCTGTTAAAATTTAGTTAATGTTTTCTTTATTCTCTACAAGAAGAAAAATTCTTGGCCTTGATATCACAGAGGAGTATATTCGCTATGCTCTCGTTTCGAAAAGTGAAAACTCAAACACTGTTTTGCTATGTGGAGAAGAAAAAATCGCACGGGTTGAACCAAGAAACGCACTTCTTTCAGCTCTGCGAAATATTATCTTTAAAACAAAAGAAAATAATGTACAGATTTCTTTTCCAACGGATTTTGTTCGACCAGAAACAGTTTCTATTTCTTCTTCTATTAAGAAAGACATTGGTCATGAGATAGAATTTCGATTAAGAGAGAAGAGTTTGTTTTATCATGGCGAATCAATCTTGTACTATGAAAAATTTGAATCGATAAATGAAAGGGATTTCTACAATGTTTTTATTTCTTCACGAGACAACGTAGATTTTTTGAAAAGTGTTTTTGTAAACTCAGGTTTAAATGTAAAGAAATTGGTCAGTCACAAAGATGCCTTGCTTTCATCTTGTATTCGAGAAGGTGAGATAGTAAACAGTATGGTTATAAACACTGAATCAATGAGAACTGACGTGGCTATCTTTAGCCCTTTCAATCGATTCAAGGGAATTGGAGGTTCTTTTGAAAAAGAAAAAATCCCTCGCCTAATAAAAGAGACGTATCAAGACTTTTATGAACTATCAAACGATAAAATAGGGTACTTTTTTGTTACTGGATCATTGGTTTGTGATATATCGTTTGTAAACTATCTATCAAAAGAAACCAGACTTCCTATTCAAGAAGCTGATGTGTTCGTAAATTTTCACTTAAAAAGAGGGGAATTGCCACCAGTCACAAAAGAAGAGTCTGTTTTATACGCGTTAGCATTAGGCTCGGCAATAAGTTAAAATAAAGTGTATGGAAGGAAGCCCAATAGAAAGAATTAGAAAAAGAATAAGCCCTGAAACAAAAGACAGTGTTCTTTCTGATATTGAAAGACTAGACAATGCTAAAAAAGAAAAAGTGAATGCGCTGATGGAAAAAATAAAAGAAAAGAACATGCAAAAGGTTCATATTAATTTTATTTTGTTAAACTCTGGGTTGCCTCACGATTTTGTTCAAGGATATTTTACAGGTGACGAAGATTATTTTTATACTGCTAGCTATGATCTAGATAATCTTGCTGTTGTAGAGAAAGGGGTTAATAATTTTGATATAGAAAAAGATGAAGGTAAAATGTTCCCAACATCTTCGGTTAAAAAATCTGGAAACCATTTTTTAAATTAACAAAAACCCAGAGTGACCTTATTGGCACCTTATAAGCTTGATATTTAAGCCGTTTATGGTATATTTCAAAAGTTACCCCTCGTAGTTCAATGGATAGAACAGGACTCTTCTAAGGTCTCGATGTAGGTTCGATTCCTGCCGAGGGGACAAGTTTGCGGTTTTTTGCAAATAAATGTATATTTTGTAGAGTTTTTATAAGGGCGATTAGCTCAGTTGGTAGAGCAATCCATTTACACTGGAAAGGTCAGAGGTTCAAGTCCTCTATCGCCCACAAAAAGAAAAAACACCGAAAGGTGTTTTTTGCTTGACATATTAATTTTTTAATGTTAGTATATAAAAAACCCCTAAAGATGGATCAAAGATCATTTGAAGAACAGCAACGAGAACGAATCCAGGAAAGAATCAATAGGTATAATAACGTTGACACTGTTAAAGAGCAGTTAGACAGCTTGGGGGATTTGACACCATATCAACGCTACAAGACTGAAACGGTCACCAGATATCTACACCAAGCTCTTGATAGAATGAATGCCGGTCAGTATGGTCTTTGTGTAGTTTGTGGTGCTGAGATATCAAGAGAGAGGTTGATTCTTGTCCCTGCAGCACTCGCATGTGTTCCATGCGACAAAAAAAGACAAACTTGATAGAGGTGGTGCCGTACGGTATCCACCTCTTATTTTTTAAATGAATAACCTCTGAATATTTGTTTTTGCTGTCCTTTTTCTAATCTCTCAAGTTCCCTTGTTGTCATTTTTGATTTATCAAAGAAAGAAGATGCTATTCTTATGATTACAAATTCTAGATCCTCAGGTTTTATTTCCCCAGAAAGTATTCTTACACTGTGTCTATCTAATGTTCCAACCATCTCTTCATTTATTTCAGGCTTAACTATTTCCATCATTTCTCCATCTGTGTTGTATCCGCCCAGAATTACTATTGGTCCAGCATTACCTCTACCTTCTAAAAATGCATTAGCAATGCCCCCAGTTTTTTCTTCTGGACCATAAGGCCACAAGGCAGAATTTGCATATTTGTCACCATTTCCAAAAACAACATCTGGGTCAAAAAACATTTCTAAATTTTCTCCATTAATTAAACGGCTTAGCCTTACTGGATCCTCACGTCTCACAATGACAGGATTAGTTGTATTGTATTTATTATATATTTCAGACACATCTTCATGGAATTCTCCACCATTATCTTCTATCAACTTTTGGACCTCTTCAAAAGTTTCGATTGCTCTCCTATTATAATCTTCAGGACTTTCTTTTAGATTATCAGTATCTTTTAAGAGAAGTAAGTTTCCAATGAGTGGTGAGATTTCTTCAGCGGTCCATCTTTTCAAAGGTTTTTTTGTAACTTTCTCCTTCTCTTTTTCTTTTAAAGCTTTCTGTATTTTTTCTATCATATAATTCAAACTTTTTAAAAAATAATATTATTTATCAATGCACTTCTTTATTTTCTCCGCTTGTTCTACCAATATCTCATCACTAACTTCTAGTCCCATATGGATTTCAAGTTTTTCGTCTTTTCTTACCGGATACATTTTTATGTGTACATGCGGAACGTGGAATCCTTCCACCAACATACAAACACGCTGGGCATCAAAAGCTTTATGCATCGCAGGACCGATTTTCTTTGCTAAATTAAAAATATACTCGTAAGTTTCTTGGTCTAAGTCAAAAACATAATCAACGGCCTTTTTTGGGATAATCAAAACCTGTCCAGAAATAGCTGGGAATTTATCCATGATAGCAAAGGCTTTTTCATCTTCGTATACAAAAACTGCTGGGATTTCTCTATCTATTATTTTCTCAAATATTGTTTTCATGGCTCAATTTTAACATATTTTATGTGTGGTAGAATTGGAAAATGACAATCGCCGAAATACCTGAAGAATTTGATAAAGAACTTGCTCGCTACTCTCCACTTTTGCGAAGGTTGCTTTTTAATCGAGGTATAAAGACAGAAGAAGAGGCGAGAGCTTTTATGTTTCCTTCATATGAAGATGACACTCATGATCCATTTTTAATGCTGAATATGGAAGGTGTTGTTTTAAGAGTTTATACAGCAATAAAAAATAATGAAAAAATAGTTGTGTATTCTGACTATGATTGTGACGGTATTCCAGGTGCTGTTGTAATGAACGATTTGTTTAAAAAAATAAAATATACAAATTTTGAAATCTATATTCCTGACAGACATAAAGAAGGGTATGGCTTGAATATGGAGGCGCTCAAACAGATTGCAGATAATGGAGTAAAGCTTTTGATAACGCTCGACCTCGGTATTACTGCTGTCGAAGAAACAGAATATGCAAAAAGCCTCGGGATGGATGTGATAATCACTGATCACCACCAACCACAAGAAAAAGTTCCAGATGCGCTTTTTATTTTAAACCCAAAACAAAAAGATGATTCGTACCCTTATGACATGTTGTGTGGTTCTGGAGTGGCCTTTAAATTTGTTCAAGGTTTTCTAAAGCGACACGGAAAAGAATTTGAGATACCAGATGGATATGAAAAATGGTTACTTGATATGGTGGGTCTTGCGACACTGGCTGACATGGTTCCACTGGTTGGGGAGAATAGGGTTTTTGCATACTACGGAATGAAAGTTTTAAAGAAAACAAAAAGACTTGGACTTTTGAAACTTTTTAGAAAAACAAATCTAAAACCAGAATCTCTTCAGGACGAAGATGTAACATTTACAATATGCCCGAGACTTAACGCAGCTGGGCGAATGGATCACCCTCGTTTCGCTTTTGATCTTTTGGCGGCGGATAATGACGCTGACGCTGGAAAATATGCAGATTATTTAACGAAAATAAATGATGAAAGAAAAACTCTCGTGGCGACGATGATGCGAACAGTTCATAAAGAAGTTAAATCTCGGAAAGAAGAAAGTTCGGTTATTTTTATTGGTGACACGAAATGGCGAGCAGGAGTTTTAGGACTTGTAGCAGGGAAGATTACTGATGAATATAAAAAGCCATCATTTGTTTGGGGGCTTGAAGGAGGTGAGATTATAAAAGGATCGTGTCGGTCTTCCGGAGAAGTTAACCTAGTTGATATGATGGCTCTTTTACCAGAAAAAAGTTTGCTCGAGTTTGGAGGGCACGAAATGGCTGGGGGTTTTTCTGTTTCTCGAGAAGAGATACATTTCCTAGGAGAACGTCTTGAAGATGCGTATAAAAAATGTACCAAAAAAATTATTGATTCAGATAAAGGAGTATTAGTAGATGCTCATCTATCCATAAACGAAGTTACAAGAGATGTTTGGAATGAAGTAAACATGCTCGCTCCTTTTGGTGTAGCAAATCCGAAACCAGTTTTTGCTTTTGATAATATTTTAGTTAAACAAGTGAGAACGTTTGGTAAAAATAATGAACACATAGAGCTGTGTTTTGAAAATTCTAAAGGTAGAGAAGTAAAAGCTATTCAGTTTTTTAAGTCGTTCGATAGTTTGCCAGACCACGTCCGAGATGGAAAAAAGATAAATCTAAAAGCCCATATAGAAAAATCTACATTTGGTTGGAAAGAGGAGATAAGACTTCGGATTGTTGAAGTTTCCTAAAAGGGGTGCTATTGTATTTAAAAATCTGCGACATGGAACACATACCATTTCTCGTTCTGTTTGCACTAGTCTTGTCCTTTTTGTTAGCAATTCGTTTTATTTTCTTGGCGGAGATAATTCTTCTGCTTTTGAAGATTTGCGATGTTGTTTTTAGTTTGCCACGCTTGTTCTCTCAGGTGAAAACACACATAAGGAACACCCTTTCACGCAGTAAGAGAACTAAAAAACAAAACACTAATTTCAATAAAACCATGCAGATGGCTCACATTCATGACCAGTTTTGAAACTGGTCTTTTTCTTTGGTACAATGGCTTTAATGTCACAAAATATACAAGAGATAAAAATATTTACCGATGGTGGAGCGATAGGTAATCCTGGTCCTGGTGGTTGGGGAGCCGTCGTTTTCGATGAGACTTCAAAAAAAGTTATTGAACTTGCTGGGAAAGAGGATAAGACAACAAACAATCGGATGGAAATGATGGCTATCATAAAAGCTCTGGAAAATGCTCCAGATGGGCTTATTACCGTTTATTCTGACTCAAAGTACACCATCACCGGAATTACACAGTGGGTGTTTGGATGGGAGAAAAACGATTGGAAAACAAAAAATAAAACAGATGTTTTAAATAAAGACCTATGGCAAAAATTGATTAATGTAACAAAAGATAAAGAGATCGAATGGAAACATGTTGAAGGTCATGTTGGTATCGCAGGGAATGAACGAGTTGATGTGATCGCCAATTCTTTTGCTCGTGGAAAAGAAATCCCTCTATTTAAAGGAGATTTAAAAGATTATTCTGTAAATCTTTTAGATATGAGTAAAAACGAAGAAGCTTATTTACAAAAAGCCAAGTCTAAATCAAGTGCTAAAGCATATTCGTACATAAGTATGATCGATGGAAAAGTAGAAAAACACGCAACGTGGGGCGAATGTGAAGCTAGGGTGAAAGGTAAAAAAGCACGATTCAAGAAAACACTTTCAAAAGAAGACGAAGAAAAAACTATCAAAGAATGGATTAGTTAATAAACATGAGGGATAAAATTATTTTTATAAGCATCTTCTCTTTTTTAGCGGGCGTTTTTATGCGCTCGTTTTTGTTTGTACCAACATTGTATTTTTGGATATTTGGAATCGTTTCTTTTATTTTACTTCTTGGTTTTTTGTTTATAAAAAATAAAAATATCTTATTTATTTCTATTTCTCTCATTTGTATTTTGCTCGGGATATTTCGTTATCACTATAAAGATGTGCGTGAGCCGAAAAATGTTTTTGACGACTTGGTTCAGCAGGAAATTTCTTTTGAAGGAGTTGTGTTACGTGAACCTGACAGAAGAGAGAACAGTCAAAGACTTGTGGTTGGATTTGAAAATGTTCGGGTTTTGGTTAGTACGGAGCTCTATCCAGAATTTACTTACGGAGATTTACTCCAAGTTTCTGGAACACTGCAAAAACCAGAAAACTTTAAAACAGATATTGGTAAAGAATTTGATTACATTCATTATTTATCAAAAGATAGTATCTACTACACTATATCCTTTGCTAAAGTTTCTTTTGTTTCTTCTTCTCATGGAAATACTTTTATAAATTTTTTACTAAAAACAAAAAATAAGTTTCTTGAAACTATAGAATCTGTTATTCCTCCACCACAAAGTTCACTCTTGGGAGGACTTTTACTTGGGACGAAACAATCCTTGGGTCAGGAGTTGCAACAAAATTTCGTCGATACCGGACTTGTTCATATTGTTGTTTTGTCCGGGTATAACGTGACGATTATTGCTGAAGCGATCATGAGATTTTTATCTTTTTTACCCCTGACGCTCGGTATTACAGTCGGATCATTTTCAATAGTCTTTTTTGCGCTGATGACTGGAGCAGGGGCTACGATCTTTCGGGCGAGCGTGATGGCGATATTAGCGCTCATTGCTCGGGCAACAGGTAACGCATTCAATATATCAAGAGCGCTTTGTATCGCCGGATTTTTAATGGTCTTGCAAAATCCATATATTCTTTATTTTGATCTTTCTTTCCAACTTTCTTTCTTGGCAACCATCGGTCTTATCTATCTTTCTCCGTTGTTTGAAAAATATTTTATGTGGCTTCCGAAAAAAGCTGGACTTCGCGAGATAGCTTCGGCGACGATCGCTACCCAGATTTTTGTTCTTCCTTTTATTTTGTATAAAATGGGGACACTTTCTCTTATCGCGCCGATTACGAACCTTATTGTCTTACCACTTATTCCGACGACAATGTTTTTTGGTTTCATTACTGGAATTATTGGTCTTTTATCAGAAACTTTGGCGATGCCTTTTGGTTTTATTTCAAACCTGCTTTTAAAATTTGAAATATTTATTGTTAAAACCTTTTCGGCGCTATCTTTTTCATCTATAGAAGTGAGAAGCTTCTCAATATTTTTAGTTTTGATTATTTATACACTCATCTTTTGGATTTTATATAAACATTATAAAATTAAAAGCAGTGGAGAAAGATCATAAAATTTTAATAGTCTTTATATTTATTCTTGCCGGAGTGAATATTTTTATTTGGACGTATATTCCAAAAGTTTCTACTGGATTTCTAACCGTTTCTTTTCTTGATGTTGGGCAAGGGGACTCTATTTTTATCGAAGCACCAAACGGTAGACAGTTACTGATTGATGGTGGTAAAAACAGTTCTGTACTTTCAGCTCTTTCAGAGCAGATCAGTTTTCAAGATAAAAAAATAGACATTGTGCTTGCAACTCATCCAGATGGCGACCATATCGGTGGACTTCCTGAAATATTTGATAGGTTTGAGGTTATGCATTATATCGACAATGGTAAAAAAGGTGATACGGGCACCTATCTTTCTTTAATGGAACGAGTTTCTTTCGAAGGTTCAAACTATGTGCAGGCAATTAGGGGTCTGTCTATTATTTTAGATAAAAAAGAAAAAGTTTATTTTCAAGTGTTAGCGCCAAGTAAAGATTTTTCTTTCAAAGAAACCAATGATATGTCGATTGTTGGTCGGTTAGTCTATGGAGATACAAGCTTCTTATTAACGGGTGATGCCTCAAAAGCAATTGAAAATATTTTAGTATATTCTGACGGCGATTTATTAAATGCAGACATTTTAAAAGCTGGTCACCACGGGTCAAAAACTTCGTCAGGTCTTTTATTTTTGGAAGCTGTTACTCCCGATGTTGCCATTATCTCAGCAGGCTACAACAATAGTTACGGACACCCTCATGTAAGCGTTTTAGATAATTTAAAAAAAGTTAGCTCAGAAATCCTTGAAACTTCTAAAGAGGGAACAATAACGTTTCAAACAGATGGAATAAATATATGGAGGAAATAAAGAGTGGCTAGTGATTAGCTTCCAGCTTTTAGGTAAAAGAAATCCGCCCTTCGGCGGATTTCTCTAGAAACTATTCACTAATCACTATAAGCTATTAGATAATCCCTGCTTTCTTGAGTGTTTTGAATGCCCCGTTTTTGTTTATCGTTTTGATAGCTTTTGTTGAGATTTCAAGTCTGATTGTTTGACCTGTTTCTGGAACATAAATCTTCTTTCGTTGAAGGTTTACTTTTTGGATTCTTGTGCCTGTTGGGTTGAATTGTGTAGCACGAACACGGTTACTGTATTTTCCAGCTACGTTGCGCGTTTTTTTAGTTATTGGACATGTTTTTGCCATAAGTTTCCTTATGCTATCATATGGGTTATAAACATGCAAGACCTAAATTCAATCTTCTATATAGTCGTACTTATAATGTCTGTGGTAATACACGAGGTAGCGCATGGTTATGCTGCCCTTTATTTTGGGGACAAAACAGCTGAGTATGCAGGGAGATTAACATTAAACCCTCTAAAACACTTAGATCCATTCGGTTCGGTTATCCTACCGCTTATATTGGTTATTAGCAATGCTCCGTTTTTGATTGGTTGGGCAAAGCCGGTTCCATATAATCCAGCAAACCTGCGAGACCAAAAGAAGGGTGTTATTTGGGTGGCTTCAGCTGGGATATTAGTTAATTTAGCAATCGCCCTATTCTTCGGTCTTGTAATAAGACTTTCTGTTTTTACCGGAATACTCGGACCATCTTTCATAAGTCTGGCTTCAATAGTTGTACTTCTAAATATTGTTTTGGCAGTATTTAATCTAATTCCGATTCCACCGCTTGATGGATCTAAAATACTTTTTTCTTTTCTAGGAAACTATGGTAGAAAACTAGAATCTTTTTCTACGAAGTACTCTTTATTTATTTTACTTTTCTTTATATTTTTCCTTTGGAAATTTATCTCACCGGTTATTTATTTTGTTTTTGAATTAATAACAGGAATGCAGATATAATCTTTAAGTATGTTTCCAGAAATCATTTACGAAGATGAAAATGTATTAGTTCTAAACAAGCCAGCAGGGCTTGTTGTTCATGGTGACCTGTCTCGCCTTAAAAAGGCGGACGGAAAGACCCACGCAGATGCGGGGCAAGCAAGAGAGAAAACCTTGTGTGACTTGGTATTAGAGAAATATCCAGAAATGGAAAACGTTGGCGAACCCATGAAGCTCCAAGTTGAAAGTCATAAAGTTATAAAGAAAGGAATTGATGGAGATAAAGAGCCTTATGACTTTCAACATGATAACTTTATAACTATTCTGCGACCAGGAATAGTTCACCGGCTTGATCGAGAAACAACGGGTGTGATTATCCTCGCAAAAAACCAAGACACTTTTTCTTTTCTGAAAGAACAATTCCAAAATAGAAATGTAGAAAAAGTTTACAACACGGTTGTCTGGGGAAATATTAAAAATGATAAGGGGATAGTAGATGCGCCGATAGGGAGGAATGGAAAAGATTTTAGACAGTGGAGTGCGACACGAGGCGCGAGAGGTCAGCTTCGAGAAGCTGTTACAGAATACAAAGTTCTTTCACGTTTTGAGGAAGATGGAGAGAAATTTGTCTTTTTGGAAGTCAGACCGAAAACTGGAAGAACTCACCAGATCAGAGTTCATATGAAATATCTAAATAATCCAATAGTTGGCGACACTCTGTATGCAGAAAACAGACCTTATGTTTTAGGCTTTGAAAGAGTCGCTCTCCACGCCCGAAGTTTAACTATTGAGATACCAGAAAATGGTAAAAAGACTTTTGAAGCGCCCTTTCCGGAAGATTTTGTAAATTTAATTTCTAAATTATAAAGCTGTTCATTAAGTCAAAAAACTAAATTGTATCGATATATCGATACAATTTAGTTTTTTGTTTTTAATATGTAGGTGATAAACCTTAGCTTGACAAAAAGCTATAATTTGTGCTATAATATACAGGTAAAAGTTCCTTAAAATCTAAGGATTAAAATTGTTTTGCCATAGCTTTTAGCTTTTTTAGAAAAGAAGGTTAAAAGCTGTGGCATAATGCCCGGTATAACCAACACAAATCTGACCATGGATAACATGCTCGGTAAAATCGTAAGGTTACTCGTGACAGTTCGAGAAGATTATCTCGCAACTCTCGTGGACCTCATTGAGAAACTGACAGGAAGTGATGGAGTAAATTGGATGAAGAATCTCCGATTGTTTCTCCGAAAAGAGCAAATAGACTGGGAAAAAGTATCTCCCGTCAAAAAAGTAGTCACTACTTTCCTGAAGATCGTGAAGTCTGGTATCAGTATGCCATCTTTCTCGGCTGTGAAAACGGCCGACTGTTTCAAGAAAGGTTTCGCCTACCGTGATAGCGATATCGATGATTGGATGACCAAAGATACGACGGTTTCCAACGCTGGATTGGTAACCTGTTACGAGTTCACTGAAGACGGTCGGACTTTCCTCGACATGGCACGTTCCATTCTTGAAACTGAAGAGACACATGAGAAAGAAATTGCAAGGCTTCTCGTCGCACGCGACAAGAGCTTCACCCTCAAGCAAGTAGA
>JACCDG011196882.1_pt1 | contig 31669 bp, 54 predicted proteins | sample 7442471 | NCBI WGS metagenome assembly JACCDG01 (sample SAMN15323444, study PRJNA562643) | freshwater metagenome | isolation source: river surface water | place: USA:Blue River Watershed | collected 2017-08-17 | reverse complement strand
GTAGCTACTCAATTTAAAAAAGGTATGACAAGCTGGAACAAAGGTAAAAAGGGAATAATTATAGGAGGTATTCATACTCAATTCAAAAAAGGTCAAACACCTCACAATTGGAAACCTGATGGAACAGAAAGAATCTCAAAAGACGGCTACATTGAAATAAAGCACAACGGCAAGTATAGAGCTAAGCATAGAATAATATACGAAGAGCATCACGGAGTTAAATTAGATCCTTACGAAGTAGTTATATTTTTAGACCGAAATCCAAAGAACTTGGATATCTCAAATCTAAAATTAATTTCACGTCAGGAACATATGCAACGCAATCACTGGGTACATTTACCTGAAGAACTACAGGAAGTAATACATTTAAAAAAGAACATAACAAGAATAATAACAGAACATGGCAAAAGACAAAATTCAAGACCTGAGACACCATCTATTTGAAACTATTGAAATGCTTAAAGAAGGAGACATGGAAATAGAGAAGGCAAGAGCAATCAGCGAGGTTGCACAGGTAATCATTAACTCCGCAAAAGTAGAAGTGCAATTTTTAAAAGAAATGGGAAGTAATCGACATACTGGATTTATTCAGTTGGAAAATCCTGAAATTTAGTTTATATTTGCATACACCAAATCAGAGGGAGTAGTACTGCACCTGCTGCTCTCTCTTTTAAATAGCAACAAACACAACCATGAGAGAGATGGTTAAGTTTATAAGATATTTGCCTGTAGTTAATAGATGTCTCTCTCACATCTATTTTCTATGGGCATTTTTTATTTATGAGAGAGTCAATGATAATTTACCGCTCGTTCTATGATGCTATCAAAGAACTTGAGCCACTACACCAAGCGAAAGTTTGGGAAGCAGTTTTTGAGTATGGATTAAACCAGAATCAAATTGATTTAAGTGGTTTGCCATCTACAATATTCAAACTTATTAAACCTCAATTAGATGCAAATTTGCGTAAGTATGTAAATGGCAATAAAGGAGGCAGACCAAAGAAAGCAAAAGAAAACCTAACTGAAACCAAAACAGAACCTAAACATAACCTAAACGAAAGCAAAGTAAAAGCTAATGTAAATGATAATGATAATGATAATGTAAAAGAATACAAAGAGAGTTTAAATTTATGGTTGCAGTACAAGAAAGAGAAAAAGCAAACATACAAACCTACTGGACTTGAAGCATTAAAGAAAACAATCGTTAAAGACTATCCGAATCCTTTAGACTTTACAAAAGCCGTAGAATATAGCATAGCAAATAATTACAGCGGTATTTATCCACCAAAACAGATAACTTTGCAAACGCCAACAATAACACATAAAAGAGCAACATTAGATGATTGAAATAGAAAATAGCATAATTGGACAAATGTTTATTTATCCTGATGCACATAACTTTATAATGAAATTAAACCCCCAATGGTTCACTTCATTTAGAAAAGACGTTGTAACTACAATGCAAGAGTTTTACATGAGCAATGAGCCTGTAAGTCTATCATCCATTGGCATACGGCATAAAGAACACATTAGAGAGATTGCAACCATGCAAAACTATGTAACTACAAATGTCAATTTAGAAAAAGAGATTCTTCAGATTGAGATTGCTTACAAGAAAAACAACATACAGTCTAAGTTAGCTTACTTTAATTATGACCGTGATCTAAACGAAATAATCAGCGACATAAATTTAATGCTTCAAGAAAACACCGTAAGCGTTGGACAAAAAGCAAAAGTCATTTCTTCTGTTGCAGGTACAGTAATTGACACTTTATACGATGCAGTTCAAAGAGGAACTAACATGACAGGCATAAGCACAGGATGGAAATACCTTGACAAATATTTAGGCGGTTGGAATAAGGGAAATATGGTTGTAATAGCAGGTAGACCTGGAAGCGGTAAAACTGCAATAGCTCTTTCACTTGCCATTGACTCATGTAGACTTGCAAAGGTTCTATTTATTTCTTTGGAGATGTCAAAAGAGGAACTTGCAAAAAGATATCTATCGTTTATTGCAAATGTAGAGAATTACAAAATCAGAAGTGCGAGATTAACCGAAACTGATTTAAAACAAATCACAGAGCAACTTTACGGAATGAACATGGACTTCTTCCTTGATGATGGCAGCAATAGTGATATAAACGACATTGTAGCGAAGATAAAACTACACAAGGCTAAACATGGTCTTGATATAGTTTTCATTGATTATATGCAGTTAATTAAAAGCCATCAGAAAGTAAGAGAGCAAGAGATTGCACACATTAGCAGAACGCTTAAACTTTTGGCTAAAGAGTTAGGAATTACAATAATAGCACTTGCACAACTTTCAAGAGAAACTGAAAAGCGAGGAGATAAAAAACCGATGCTTTCAGATTTAAGAGAGAGCGGTCAGATTGAACAGGATGCCGATATTGTTTTATTCCCATTCAGACCAGCTTATTACTCAGATGATAAACCTGAGATTGAAATGGATGCTGAGTTAATTATAGGCAAAAATAGACATGGACAATGCGTATCTGTTCCGATGTCATTTGAAGGACGTTACACACGCTATAAAGAAATACTATGAACTACGAATACGAATACATCAAATTAAAAGCAGCACACACTCGTTTAAAAAACACCTACGAGAACAAACTTGAAAGTGCTAAGAGAGAAATCCAAGAACTAAGGCAAATGATCTTAAAGCCTGAACAGAAAACAAAAAAGGTTGACAAGAACTTTGATGAACTACTCAGAATAGTTTGTCAAGAATCCAATGTGATACCTAAAGACTTTTTTTCTCGTTCTCGCAAACGTGAGTATGTAATTGCAAGAGCAATGTTCTGTTTCTTCGCTTACAACGAACTAAATCAGTCTCTTAAGAAAATCGGTCTATATTTAAATCGTGACCATAGCACAGTAATTCACGGCAGAGATATGATAGGAGATTACCTTGATATCAATATGAAGTTTGAAACTGCAATGCACAACAGAATTAAATCACGACTAAATGCGATTCCTGACGATTACCTTACGGAGGTCACGAGAATATCTCCATATCTGTGTAAATAACGAAGAAGAAGTCATCTACTATTGGCGAAAGTACACAAAGTTAGGATGGGAGTTAGTTTCTGTTGACGAATCACTTACAACAAGAGTAGTGTGGAAACAATATTGATAACTTTGGTCAAATTAAAAAGAAATTTGTTAAATCAAAAAGCCACAAATAATATCGGAGCTAACGCAGTCTACATGGCTGCGTGAGTTCTGCATAAAGATTGCAGGAGAACTTTCAAGCGACTTATATCAGGAACTATTTGTAATTTTATGCGAAAAGACAGACGAATGGATAGAAGAAAAGTACAAGAGCGGATATTGGGAAGGCTTTGTAATCAGAATCTGTTTGAATCAATATTATGGCAAATACACCAACTTCAGTAAGAACTTCATCAGACCTATAGGCTTATATGACACAGAAGGCATTGAGATAATAGAAGAGAACGATTCGATGTACAAAGAGGCACTATATAGCACTATTGATGACATTGTAAGTTCTAAAGAGTGGTACGAGCAAAAGATTTGGACATTGTACTGTGAAGGCGACAACAAACTTGAAATCAAACCACGATCAGCAAGAAGCATAAGCAGAGCAACCGATATCAGTAGACAGGAAATACTCAGAGTAATTAACACAATTAAAAAAGAAATAAATGAAAGACTTGTTGCAAATTTTGGGGATAGCATCGATGAGCATTATTTGGGTGCGTGAGTTTGGTTACAGATTTAAGAAACCTTTATCCTGTGAGTTGTGTCTATCGTTTTGGATAACCTTGTTTTGGTTTCATTCAATCGAGGGCATACCCTTAGCATTTTTAGCAGCAGCAAGTGCAACGATTATAAATAAGTATCTATGAAACAAACGGCAGTAGAGTGGTTATTTGGTCAAATAAAAAAAGACATAATTGGTTTAGAATACGACTACGCAGATGAACTTGAACAAGCCAAAGAAATGCAGAAGGTGCAGATAATAAAAGCCTATCAGCAAGGCGTAACTGATGAACACGGTGACACAATAATATTTACAACTGAAGGCGAAGAGTATTACAATACATTATTTAAATCATGACACCAAAAGATAAAGCAGAGCAATTAATAGGCAAAATGTGCTTGAATGATTTTACTGATGAAAATATAGAACAATGCAAGCAATTTGCATTGATTGCAGTTGATGAAGTTATAAATTCTGCACCTTTTTTTTGTTATGATGACGAAGATAATTTTTATAGATCTGTCACAGATGCAAAACAATATTGGGAACAAGTAAAACAAGAAATAGAAAAATTATGACACAAGAAGAAATAAACTACATTATTACCGAAATTCAACCACACTTCACTAAATGGAAGCATAGTGGTTTTATGAGGTTAGCACCAGAGGACTCAGTAAAAGTCAGAGACATTTATTTTAGAGAGATGGGCAGACCAATGCCGACCTGCTCTAATTGTTTCGTTGAGAGTCTTTATTCGTTAATTGTAAGAGCAGAAGCACAACAAGAAATACAAGCAGCTACTATTGCAGATGATGAGCAAAAACCAAAAAGAAAGAGAAGAACAAATTAAATTTGCTGAATGGTTAGCACACAACGACTATCACCTTTACGACATAGTCAGAGGTGTTAGTTATTGGAGCAATGGCAAAGAAACAAAAACAACAAAACAACTACTAAGGGAATATGAACTCATTCGGCGGAACTTGGAATAATCAGCAATGCTTTGATTACGAGATGCGAAACGGCATCCATTTGGACAACCCATCATTTGTAAATATGTACGACGATGTTGTAAATTCAATCACAACTCTGTTAGATATTCGAACACACACAGATTTAGGCGGGGGAGTAGGTGCATATTGTTTAGCAATGAAAAAGAAAGGCATCAAGACTATTTACTACGACCTGAATGAACACCACTACGAATATGCACACGAAAGAAATGTTGCTGATGAATATCACATATGCGATTTTACAACCAAGAAAATAAAGGCTGACTTTGTTTCGTGCATTGAAGTAATGGAGCATATCGAGGACGACAAACTCAAACCGTTTTTATCTCGTTTAGATTGCAGATATTTTCACTTTAGTTCTACTCCTCACTATTCTAACTTTGACAAAGAATGGGGGCATATAAACATAAAACCAAAAGCACACTGGGTACATCTATTTGAGCAATGCGGATTCACACTTCTGTTAGAAATGGATAAGCCTACAAAGTGGAGTTTATTATTTAAGAAATGAAACTGCAAACTTATAAAAAAATACAAGTACATATACTTGATGGTTATCATTTTGATGGTACTCTTGAATGTGCTAACGAAATCTATAACAATATAAAAAAGTTAAGAGGTAAAGACGATGTCGCATTTAAAATGAATTATGATTTTATGGAAGATAAATTTATTTTTTTATGGGGTGGGTATGAAATTCGGAAAGGTGATTTTGTTGCTATTAGTGAAAATGATTTTCATGCCAATGAAATTTCTATTTATACACAAGAAGAATTGAATAGATTTGGCTTTCAATTACAAAAATGAAAAAGCACGTTAAAATATACTTAGACTTTTTCGGTTACGATCAAAGCAGTTGGATTCCCTGTGAGATGTGCGGGCAAACGGCAGTTGACATACACCACATCGAAGCACGTTCAATGGGAGGCAGCAAAACAAAAGATACAATAGAAAACCTACAAGCATTATGCAGAAAATGTCACATGGAATTAGGTGATAAGAAAGAACACAAAGTAATGTTAAAAGTAGTACACCAAGTTAAAATGAACGAAAGAAAATGAAAGCAACAATAGAATTTGAACTACCTGAGGACCAGGAACAATATAACTTTGCTAACAAAGGATTTGACTACTTTTGTGTTCTATGCGAATTCGATGAGTTTCTACGTCAGAAAATCAAGTATAGCGAACTTCAAGAGAACGAATATGCCCTACTTGAAGATACACGAGAGCAGCTAAGGCAGATGCTATTTGATAGAGGAATAAGTCTGTAATTACAAAGTAAGTACAAAGTAATGAAAGAGATTCAAGGAAGAAACGGAGGGACTTTAAAAGTACCAGAAAAAGGAGAGACAAACAACCCTAACGGCAGACCCAAGAAATTCACAACTCTGATGAAAGAGAACGGCTACTCACTTTCTCAGGTAAACGATTCTATTCAGGTTATTATGTCAATGGACGAAAAGCAAATAAAAGACGTGCTTAAAAACGATGAAGCAACCATGCTCGAAAAGACCGTTGCAAAGGCTATAATAAAGAGCTACGAGAAAGGCTCACTCTATTCAATGGACACGCTGCTATCGAGAGTGTACGGCAAACCAAAGGAATCAGTAGAGGCGACAGTAGAAGCAAAAGTAATAAATGTAACACTAAACTTGGATTAACATATGGAAACAACTTATTTAGGAAATGGCTGGGAAGACCAGTACGGAATGAACGTCAGCATCAACATCGAGAAACTAAACGACGCAATTAAAAGCGGGAAATTAGAAGTAAACAAATACGGTGATGTACGTTTGCGTGTACAAAAATTGAAGCAACAGAACGAGAAGAGCAAAGCGACACACTCGGTTGCAGTGCCAAAGCCAAAAGTAGAAGCACCTTTTTAAATGAGAGTAATTTGTCTACTTGACGGAGCAAACGGAGTGTCATTTCATAGATTGTACACTCCCTATCTTCGTTTACAACAAGATCACGGAATAACGGTGGACGTAAGTCTGAATCATGAAGATTGGGTAAACCTCGATTATCAGCAGTATGACTGCGTTATATTCAATCGTTGGTTAGGACGCTATCAGTACAACATACTTCCGCTACTTGCAAAGTACAAAGTACCTTACATCGTTGACCTTGACGATTACTGGGTACTTCCGAAGTACAACCCTGCGTACAAGTTTTATCGTGCATACATTAAAGATGGCGTTAAGAACGCTTTGACTTATGCCGATGGAGTTCAAGTAACTACTCCACAACTTGCAGAAAAGGTAAAGGAGTTTTACAAAGGTGAGAACATCACGATTGCTGAAAACGCAGTAGACTTTACACAGGCTCAATGGAGCGTAAATAAAGAACATACACCGACTATCGGTTGGGTTGGTGGAATAAGTCACGTTGAGGATATTAAGTTGCTTACAAATCAAATTAGACCTATCTGCGAGAAATACGGCTATCGGTTTATAATGGGCGGACACCACGAGAATAGTAGAATGTGGGCAGAGATGGAGAAAGCAGTTACAGGAGAGAGTCAAAAGAATAGACCGACATGGTTTGAAACGAGAGTAGGCACAACACCTGACAAATATGCTGAGGTTTACTCTGAGATTGACATTTGTTTAGCACCGTTGACGGCTCAGACATTTAACCGATATAAATCAGAGTTGAAGATTGTTGAGGCGGCTGCGTACAAGCGTCCTATTTTAACGAGCAATGTAGAGCCATACACCAACCACAAAAGTAACTTAGGAGTATTCTTTGTGCAAAATAACGATTGGACTACACCGTTAACACAACTGATAGAAAGCGGAAAGAGTAATCAGGTCGGAGAGATAAACTATAACTACTGCAACGAGCACCACAACATTCAAGATATTAACAAAAAGAGAATAGATTTGTTACAACGTGTATGCAAATAAACTACAAACGACCATTTTTAACGAGTTACCAGAAAGCCATCTTAGATAGTCCTGCACGTTACACAATTACGGCAGCATCGACTAAGACTGGTAAAACTGCGTCTCACATTATATGGTTGTTTGAAGAGAGTTTGAAACTAAAAGAGAATCAAGCGGTGTGGTGGGTTGCTCCTGTCTACCAACAAGCAGAAATAGCATTTCGAAGAATGAAAGCACAGGTCAACTCTCGTGACTTCTTCCAAAGCAATGAGTCTAAACTTGTCTTGACAACTCCAATAGGCTCACGTATAGAGTTTAAATCAGCAGAGAAACCTGACAACTTATACGGTGACGATGTCTATGCAGCAGTATTTGACGAGGCAAGTAGAGCAAGAGAGGAATCCTGGTTCGCTTTGCGTTCTACATTGACGGCAACCAAAGGGAAATGCAAACTAATTGGTAACGTCAAAGGCAAAAAGAATTGGTTTTACAAGTTAGGCGAGAAAGCCAAAGGAGGCGAACCTAATTTAGAGTACTTTAAAATCACCGCTTACGATGCAGCGAAAGAGGGCATACTTGACGTTGAGGAAATAGAACAGGCAAAGCGTGACTTACCCGACTACGTTTTTAAAGAGTTGTACCTTGCAGAACCTGCTGATGATAATTCAAACCCTTTCGGGTACGATAATATAGAAAACTGTATAATTCCTACCCAATCGGGTATAGTTACAGCATACGGCATTGACTTAGCAAAATATACTGATTGGACGGTCATTATAGGGCTAAATGAACAAGGCAATGTATGTCACTTTGAACGCTTTCAAATGGATTGGTCACAGACAATGACAAAGATTTCTAACCTAATCGGAAACACTCCGACCTATTTAGATTCTACTGGTGTTGGTGATCCAATTGTTGAGCAGCTACAACGTAAGCACCCAAGAGTAATGGGCTTTAAATTTACATCTCAGAGCAAACAACAACTGATTGAAGGCTTAGTGATGGCAGTTCAACAGAGGCAAATAGGATTCCCTGACGGTAACATTGCTGATGAAATGCGTAACTTTGAGTTTGAATATTCCCGAACAGGAGTAAAATATACAGCACCACAAGGACTGCATGATGACTGCGTTTGTTCATTAGCTCTTGCGTGGGATTGCAAACAACACAACAAAAAAGGATTATTTTTTTATGCTTAACTGGAACAACATAACAATCAAAAAACTACAAGAGATTAACGAGATAGACAAGAACTGCAATGCCATCGAAAGAACGGCTTGGGTAGTATCTATTCTCACAGAAACGCCCTACGAAGAAGTAGAGCAATGGACACTTGACAAATTAAGGTCAATCGATTTAACATTTCTTCAAGAGATTCCTAAGAGCAAATTAAAGTTCACTTTTAAGCACAAAGGCAAGAGATACAGACTTGTTAAAACTGCAAAGGAAATGAAGGCTCACCATTTCATCGAATTGCAGGAGTTAATGAAGAAAGATACTATTGAGGTGCTTCCTGAGATAATTGCTTGTTTGTCGTATAGCGTGAATATCTTTGGACGCAAGAAAGAAGATGACTATGAGCAAAAGGTAAAAGACTTTGCAGATTTACCTTTGGTGAACTTCTACAATTACGCAGTTTTTTTTTCTCAACTTTATCCGAAGTTATTAGAGGCTACCCTAATCTATTTGAAGGAGAAGGAAGCGAAGATGAAGGAGATGCTTTCGGATGGCTTGGACTCATTGACCGATTAGCAGGAGGTAAACGTAATGAATGGGATATGATTCTTAATATGCCATTAAAGGAGTTTTTGAATACTTTGTCATTCCATATTACCGTAAAAAGACAACAACAGAAGAGACTTGAAAAGGCAGCACAACAAGGTTTTGAATCTTATGTGTGTGCTTGTTTGAATGAGTTATTGTAATTAAATTTGCTACAAGAGTATAGGCGAAAACTTCTCAATAGACATAGAACGCTGACGGCTCGGAAAGACGAGCAACATTGCCCTGTAGAATAATGGCAGTTCACCTCACTTTGACTGAGGGCGTTGAGGTTCGAGTCCTCACGGGGCAACGATTGATTTGGGACACTTTGCCTTAAAAATTATTTAAGTATAGATGGCTTTAAGTTTCAAACATCAACCCACATCAGGCACAAGTTTTCTTCCTGCATACAACGACAACATTTATGTAGTTTCAGAATCTGCCTCAGGTACATATTCTCAATTCAATTTCAGATTCAACTGCGTGGTTCAGGATTACGGTGGAGGCGTTCCTTTTTCTATCACCATGCTAAAAGCACCTATCTACTATGGTAGCACTAATAAGGGAGTTTTTAACATTGGTCGTATTCTTGAAAACTATGTGTCTTATGATTGGGATTACAACGATAGTGCAGCAAGTGGTTGCATAAATTCAGTATTTGCATATCAGTCTAAATTTGGTTACGAGTATAGCACAGGGTCAACGTCTCCGATAGTTCTATCTACAGGAGTAACCAATGAGGGTGTTAGAAAAGTTTGGAACGCTGCTCTTACGCCTGAAGAGTTAATGAACTACGCTGAGGAAGATTACAGAATGGCAACAGGCTCAACTGCAAACTTCTTAACACACAACCTAAATAAAAGAATTCACATTGATCAAAAAGATTGGCTCTATGCTCTCCATGCTGGTGCTCTTAATCGTTTGGATGTTAGTTTTAGCCCAAGTGGTTCTACTACTATCACTGGCACGGCTCAGGACATTACTCGTTTTCCGATTGGGGCAAACATACCAGGTGGCATACCTGTTGGAACAAAGTCCTACACTATCACTCCTAAGAATTCCGCAGGAACTACAATAGGCAGTCCTTACACTATTAGTATTGATGACCGATGTAGTAAATACTCAACAGTAGATTTATACTTTTTAAATCGTTTAGGAGGCGTTGAATCCTTTAGGTTTAATATGCTGAGACGACAGAGTGTAAACTACAATCGGAAGTCTTACAATCGAAATCCATACACCTTAGACAATACGGCTATTACATACACTTATGATTCAGAGAGCCATTGGAAAACTGATTACTATATTGACGAAATTACTCGATTTACTTTAAACTCGGACTTTATCACTGAAGCAGAAGCAGATTGGCTCAAAGAGTTAATCGGAAGTCCTTATGTGTGGATGTATGACGGCACTCTAAAAGCGGTGAATATTAAAACAAGTGAGTACGAAAGGAAATACCACGTCAATGACAAGGTGTTTAACTTGAATTTAGAGGTTGAAGTTAGTGCAATGGACAAATCACAAAGAAGATGATAGAAATAATAGCGGAAGGCTACCAATTAGAAGTCGGTGGTGACTTACAGATATTAATCACTCGCCAAATAGCGGACATCAGAGAGCCTGAAAAAAGAACAAGTGATTGGTCAAAAAGTTTTACCTTACCAGGAACTAAAGTAAACAACAAGTTCTTTAACGCTTTCTTTGAGGTAGGCAAGTCAACGATAGGCGGAAACATTCAGCAGATATCCGATTTTAAAGTAAACAAAAAGGCTCAATGCGTTATCATAGCTCACGGCATGGAGCAACTCAGAGGCTTTCTAAGATTGACTGAGGTAACGGTTAAAGGCACAAATGATATTGAGTATGTCTGTACGGTTCACGGTGAGACTGCTGACCTATTCACAAACATCAAAGACCTTAAACTATCTGACCTTGACTTCAGCGAGTACAACCACGTTTTAAACCGAACAAACGTGATTAATTCTTGGGACACTGAGATTATCGTAGACGGGACAGGAGTAACATTTGAAAAAGGCAGAGGCTATGTGTACGCACAAATGTTTCCAAAAAGGGAAACTAAAGGCTACAACTCTCAAGAGTGGTCTGTCGCTGACCATACACCATGTTTATACGCAAAGACAGTAGTAGACAAGATATTTGAAAATCAAGGCTACCGTTACACAGGAGATTCTTTTTTCAATAGCACACGTTTCAAGAACCTAATTATTCCGTACACTAATTACGGATTTAATGTAAATGATAACGATATTGAGGAAAGAATGTTTCGTGCTCAAGTTACAGGTGCTACTACTTTGAGTACTTCAGGTTGGGACACAATAGGCGACATATTCCCTGCGGCAAACGATTCAACAGGAGGCAACTTTGACAACGGTGGTAATTACAACACTACTTCCTACAAATACACCGCTCCTGTATCAGCGAAGTATGAGTTTGGTTTATACTTAGACGCTTCATTTAGTTACTCAACGCCAAACGGAAGTCCTGCTTATGCTTCATTTGTAGTATTAGTGAATGGAGTTCAAAGCGGAATGATTTCACTGAGTACTACAATTCAAAGCAATAATGCGGTATTTGAGGGGAGTTCAAGTGTAATTGTAACGGCTTTAGAAGGTGACGAAATAGAATTGAAATTCTATAAGTGTTTAGTTTTGGATAATAACTTCACTGCAAATATTCCTGTACTTCAAAAGACTATCCAAATTAATCTTGATTCCTACTGGTACGTATTGAGCACAGCATCAGGATTCTTGTATGATAATCCCGTAGATTTTGGCTCTTTCTTTGTAGGTGATTATACTCAAACGGAACTCTTGACGAATTTTATCAAGATGTTTAACCTTTACATTGAGCCTACAATTGATTCCAAGACTTTGAGGATTGTTCCAAGAGATGATTTCTACTCAGGTTCAGTTGACTATTCTCAAAAGTTAGATTATTCACAACCTTATGAGATTGTGCCTTACGGAGATTTGCAAGGCAATCCATACAAGTTTACTTACAAAGAAGGTAAGGACGAAGAGAATGAAATCTACAAAACTCAGACGGCTCAGGTTTACGGAGAACGCACCTACAGAATAGACAACGACTTTGTAAAGCAAGAGAAAAAGATAGAGGTGACATTCGTCCCTACGATGATGACCGAAGATTTCGGAACACGCAGATTCTATTCTATGTGTACGACTCCAGACGGTCAAATAGGTGAGTTAAGAATACTTTACTATTACGGTGCAGTAACTTGTCCGTTCTACTATTTGTACAACTCAGGCGGCAAAACTATTTCTGATATAAAAAATGTCTATCCATTAACGCTTCACATCGATGACACTCAAGACATGAATTTCGATTTGAACTTCGGAATGCCTGTTTATGTGGATACAAAGTTGGGCATAGAGTACACAAATCAGAATCTCGTTAATTTATACTACTACAAGACACTCACAGAGATTGCAGACAGAGATTCAAAGATATTTAAAGGTTATTTCAGAATCACTCCTAAGGATTGGCAGAGTATGAAGATGTCAAACCTTTATTTCTTTGAGGGGCAATATTGGAGATTACAAACCATTACCGATTACAACCCTTTAGTTGACGATGTTTATGAGTGTGAGTTTTTACTTGCTAAATACTACCCACCATTTTCAAGGACTAAAAAGCAATTAGGATTCTCAGATGTCGTTGACACAGGGGGCGGAGCAGAACTGATTCCATTTGGCAATAAGACCAATAGTACCGGGGCTTCAACTCGCGGAATATACGTCGGAAATAACACAGGAAGAGGCGGTGAAAACGTAGTAGTAGGAAACCTAAACGCTATAGGCGGTAGTCACAATGTAGTTACAAGTTCTGAGCGTGTAGTGATTCCCGATAACTACGAAAACGTGACTGCATTAAGATGCGACAACTACAACGTACCATACACAGAGAGACTCTACATTGAAAACTATCCATGTTTAGGTAGTTGGATGTCAGGAGGGAAAGTTACAAGCATCACAGACGCTGATAGTCCTTATTTGGCTACTTCTGAAGATTGGCTCATTTTGTGCGACACAGATGACGCATCAATTACAGTAACACTTCCAACACCAACGACGGCAAATAGTGGTAAAATGTACACTATCAAAAAGACGCAAAGCAATCACTCTGTAACAATAAACGCAGGTGATGGCTCTATTTTAATAGATGACTCAACAACACACACCCAAAACGCAAAAAATAGCTTTCATCAGTTAGTATCAGACGGCACTCAATATTGGATTATAACAAACTAAAAAAATGGCAATAGAAACCGCAGTAAAAATAGACGTAGATGTTAACGGCATACAAACCGTTCAACAGGCAGCAACAGTATATGAAGATTTGGGTGATGCGTTTGCGAATACCCAGAGAGAAGCAGAGAAATTAGCTTTGCAATTTGGTATAAACGATGACCGAACAAAAGAGGCAATTAGAAGAGCAGGTGAATACAAAGGTCAACTTGAACTATTAGACCAAGCAATTGACGCTAATAGAGGAGGTGCAGACCAACTATTCAGGTCAGTTCAAGGACTTGCTGCAGGTTTTGAGATTGCTGCAGGTGCTATGGCTATTGTAGGAACTGAAAGTCAAGAACTTGAAAAGTTACTGATTAAGGTTCAAGGTGCTATGGTTTTAGCACAAGGCTTAAAAGACCTTAACGAATTCAAAGGTGCAATTATTGGAATTGCTACAAACATAAAGAACTTCTTGATTCCTGCATTTACAGGAATGAGAAACGCTCTTATATCAAGTGGTATTGGTGCAGCGGTTATTGCAGTTGGTGCGTTGGTTGCTAATTTCCTTAGATTAAAGGAAGCATCAGAACAAGCTACTGAAGCACAGAAAAAATATAATGACCAATTAACCGCTTTAAGGAATGAACGTAAACTTTTATTAGAAGGTGAAAAAGCAGTCGTTGAAGAAACACTAAGAACAACACAAGCAAGACTAAAAGCAGGTCAGGATGAATTAAAGCGTCAAAAACAATTTAATGAAGAATATTATAGAGGTGTTGAGGCTCTGGGTAATCAAGTAAGGCAATCTGAAATTGATAGACGTAACGAAAAAATAAAAGCACAGGCACTTGAAAACGAGCAATTACTAAACGAACAATTAAAACTATCTAAGCGTTTAGAAGAAATCAAAAAACAAGAAATAAAGACAACTACCAAAACAGTAACTGAAGGTAAAAAAGAAGAAAAGAAAGTTGTCAATGAATACGAGGAATGGTTAAAAAAAGAACGTGAAAGGTCTGCTAAAGAGTTAGAGAGTGTCCAAGGTCAGCAATTACAAAACCTTGATTTTACTATATCTCAGCAAACACAAAAAATAGTTGACGCCAATGCTATCATAGTAAGTCAAGCGACTGATAATTCAGTATCAAGTATAGACCGTTTAAAAATGGGTTATGAGTTATTTGCTCAGGACACCTATAGCACTTTTGTAAATATCTTTGAGGCTATTGCTCAACTTGAACTTGCATTTGGTAACGAATCAGAAAAGAGTCAGAAAAAAGCATTTGAAATCAGAAAAGGTCTTGCATTGGCATCTGCAACTATTTCAGCAGTTGAAGGTACAATAAACGCATTTAAAACCGCACAAGATTCACCCATTACGGCTTTCTTTCCAGCATATCCATTTGTTCAGGCAGGTATTGCAGCGGCTTTCGGTATTGCTAAAATTCAGCAGATTAGAAATCAAAAGTTTCAAGGTGCAACAACTCCACCAACAGGTTCAGTTCCAAGTACAGGAGGCAATCTAAATACATTCAACGCACCAACTACACGACTTCCACAAGGTCAAGACATTTTGACACAAGAGAGAAGAGTTTACGTGTTAGAAGGTGACATCACAAGAACACAACGAAGAGCAGCGACTAATCAGAATGTGAGCGTGTTAGGTGGGTAAAACAAAGCCAAAAAACAACAAACAATAATTATAATAGAATGGATTTACCAGTTTACAAATTAGTAATCAATCCTGAAGATGAAACAGGCGTAGAGTTCGTGTCACTTGTGACTAACCCTGCAATAGAAAAAGATTTTCAATATTTCAATAAGCAAGAGTTCTTTAACGACTATCCTAAAGCAGCATCACAGAACGCACAGAGAGGGATTAATCTAAACGAGGCTATCGGCAATGAGTGTGCAACTTTGGTAGGCAAAAACAGAGCAAGGCAGTTAGTTGCAAACGAGAATCTCTCCATTGAAACTATTAAACGCACTTATTCCTATTTATCTAGGGCTAAAGAGTACTATAACCCATCAGATACTAAAGCGTGTGGAACTATCTCTTATTTGTTGTGGGGCGGTGAAGAGATGTTGAGATGGACTGAAAGAAAGTTAGAAGAGTTAGAACTCAGCAAAGCAAGAAAAGCAAGATTTGAGATTCAGAACGAAGAGAAGCGTATTATCTCAGGTGCTGCAATGATTGCTGATTTACCGATTTATCGTTACGACGAAACAAGAGGTGAATACTACGTAGTTTTCGACAAAGAAACCATTTTTGAAATTGCAAAGAAATGGGCAAGAGGTGACAAATACGATGCAGTAAACATTCATCACGACAAAGCCATTAACGGACTTTCTCTACTTGAATCATTTATCGTTGACAGAGAGCGTGGCATTATGCCTCCAAAAGGTTACGAAGAAGTAGCTGACGGAAGTTGGTTTTTATCTTACATCGTAAACGACGAATCTATTTGGCAGAGAGTAAAAGAGGGCGAGTTTAAAGGTTTCTCAGTAGAGGGATTCTTTGACTTTGAAGAGACCGTAGAAGATAAGATTGCCAACGCTATGATGAAAAAATTAAAAAGAGTCTTAGAACAATGGGACGGTAAAAATTGAGCCAAAAAAAACAAACCACTAATTATATATAAAATGAATTCAAAAGAAGTAATCCAAGAAATCAGAACCTTGTTAGGTTTCTCTGAAGAGAAGACCGAAGAGGTGAAGATGGAAACTGCCACTTTAGTAGATGGCACAATCATTGAATGGGAAGGCGAACTTGCGGTAGGTACTGCAATCTTCGTTCAAACTGGCGAAGGCTTAATACCCGCTCCTGATGCCGTACATCAAGTAGAGGGGGGTATGCTTGTAACTACTGAAGGCGGTATCGTTACCGAAATCGTAGAAATCGAAGAAGAAGTTGAAGTTGAAGTTGCAGCAACTGAGTTTGCAACTGTTGAAAGTTTCAATTCTTTGTTAGAGAAATTTAATGAAGTTGTAGCACGTCTTGAAGCAATGGAAAAGAAGAACGTAGAGCAAGAGGCTAAATTCAACTCAATGAAAGACATCTTCTCTAAGACCGTTGACTTAGTTGAAAAAGTAGCAGAACTTCCATCTGAAGAACCAACAAAAGCACCTGCAAAACTTTCTAAGAAAGAAGAGCAGTTTGCGAACATCATGAAAATTGCACAAACCCTAAAAAATAAATAAAAAAATGGCATTTAACGTATCAGCCTTAGCAAATTACACCAACGAGCAGTCTACAGAGTTAGTACTTAAGTCTTTGTTTGGTTCAAAAACTGCAGCTATTTTACAAGCTGCTGGTCAAGTTCAAGTAGGTGTAAAGTCTGCAGAGGCTTTGAACATCCTTACTTCTGACGTTTACTTTCAGACAGACGGTTGTGGGTTTACCAGTTCAGGTAACACTACTTTCACTCAGCGTGTAATCACTGTTGGTAAAATCAAAGTTGAAGAAGAATTGTGTCCTAAGACTTTGGAAGCAAAGTGGATGCAAACTCAAATCGCTGCAGGTTCTCCAACTTCAATTCCTTTTGAAGAGCAAATCGGACAAGACAAAGCGAACAACATTTCTAAATTGTTAGAAATCGCAATGTGGCAAGGTGACACCGCAACAACCAACACTAACCCTAACACTAACAAGTTCGACGGTTTCATTAAGTTGATTGACGCTGCTTCTGCTTCTACTGTTGCTGGTAACACTTCAAGTGCTACTTCTATCACTACTGCAAACGTAGACGATTTGATTGACAACATCTACAATGTTATCCCTGCAGACATAGCTGATGCTTCTGACTTGGTTTTGTGGGTAGGTATTGACACTTTCAAGAAGTACACTACTGCACTTAGAAACAACAACTTATTCCACTACGCTGCTGATAGCGAAGGTATGGAAATCATGATTCCTGCTACCAATGTAAAAATGATTGCAACAGGTGGATTGAACGGAACTAACCGTATGTTCTTAGGTCGTTTAAATAACTTCTTTGTAGGTACTGACCTTGCTAACGAACTTGAAGAGTATAAATTCTGGTATTCGGTTGATAACGATATCGTTAGATTCCGTGCAACCATGAAGTATGGTGTTCAGTTTGCATTCCCTGATCAAATCGTTCAGTTTAAATTAGCATAAGGAGGTAGAAAATGGCTTGTAACTTAACCGCAGGTTTTACTTTAGATTGCAAAGATTCAGTAGGTGGCGTAAAAGCTATCCATTTGATTGACTTTGCATCAACAGGATTTACCGTTAGCGGTGGAGAGGTTACTGCTACCACCATCGCTTCAGGCAGCGTATACACTTACGAGATGCCTAAGGGTGTGGGTTCTATGACTACCACTACTAACGTTTCCACTGAAAACGGAACTGTATTTAACCAAACTGACGTAGTTGCTCGTTTGAGAAAACTTGCTACTACTAAGCGTAATGAGTTGAAATTACTTGCTCAGAATCGTGTATTCTGTATCGTGCAAGACAACAACGACGCTTACTGGTTAGTTGGAAAAGAATACGGTTGCGACATAACCGCTATGACTTCTGAAACAGGAACTGCAATGGGCGACAACTACGGCTACAATTTCACTTTGAGTGCTATTGAGTCTGAAAGTCCTTACAAATTACAGGCTTCTGTTGTAACTGCTCTCTCGATTTAAGTTTTCATAGTTTCTTTATTAAAGGGGTGGCTTCGGTCACCCTTTTTTATTTGCCAAAAATCGATTTTTATTATTTAAGTATAGATGCTACAGATAAATAAGGCAGAGAGTAAGAATTGGTATTTGACTTTAACAGAGAAAACCACTATCTCTAACCCTTACTATTTGTTTAGCCTTAAACATCGTTTAACTGCTGTAGAATATAACTTTCTTTTAACTGATATTTCTACTTACAAAGAAAGATACAATGAGTTTGCAATTACTGAAGGTGCAACCGTTACACTTGATGCAGGAGAATATCTCTACAGAATCTACGCTCAAACTTCATCAGTCAACACAAATCCTGACCTTGCTAACGAGTTAGTTGAAGAAGGGCTTGTTAAAGTTGACTTTGATCCAACAGCAGCGACACAATACACAGTTGAACTAAACGAGAAAATATACGAAATCGAAGCACCTGAGACCATTGCTTACCTATTGTTAGAAAGCGGTGATTTCTTGCTTCAAGAAGATGACTCAAAAATATTACTATAATGCCAGATAAAAAAATTAGTGCCTTAGATGCCATAGTTACGATAGCAACAGACGACGTTCTACCTATCGTTGACAACTCCGCATCTACTACAAAGAAAATAAGCATTGCTCAAATTAAAAGTGAAGCACCTGTGCAAAGCGTTGCAGGTAAAACAGGAAGTGTATCTCTTGTTAAAGGTGATGTAGGTTTAGGCAATGTCGACAATACCGCTGACGCTGACAAGCCTATTTCAAGTGCGACACAATCAGCTTTAAACTCTAAACAAGCGACTTTAGTAAGCGGTATTAACATCAAGACCATTAACAACGAATCTCTCTTAGGTAGCGGCAATATAACAGTTGGAGGCGGTGGCATCTCTGACGGTGACAAAGGAGATATTACAGTAAGTGCAAGTGGAGCGACTTGGACTATTGACAATGGTGTTGTAAACAACGATAAAATAGCAACAGGAATAGACGCTGCAAAGTTAGGTGACGGAAGTGTAAGCAACACAGAGTTTCAAACATTGAACGGTGTTACCTCTGCAATTCAAACTCAATTAGACGGAAAAGTTGACGAAAACGCTGCAATAACAGGAGCGACAAAAACTAAAATTACATACGACGCAAAAGGTTTAGTAACTGCTGGTGATGACCTTGCGGCTACGGATTTACCAAGCGGAATTGATGCGGCTAAAATTGCAAATGGAACTATATCAAACACCGAGTTTCAGTATCTTAACGGAGTAACTGATAATATTCAAACGCAGTTTAGCGGAAAACAAGACATTATCACAGGAGCAGCAACAACTATTGACACTGAAAATTTAACGGCTTCAAGGGCGTTAGTTTCTGACGGTAGCGGCAAGGTTGCAGTTAGTTCAGTTACATCTACTGAATTAGGTTATGTGAGTGGTGTTACAAGTGCGGTGCAGACACAAGTAGATTCAAAGACCGCTAAACTAATCACAACAAATAGACAAACTGCAAGTTATACACTTGTTTTATCTGATGCAGATAAGTTAGTTGAAATGAACGTAGCAACGGCAAATAACTTGACTATTCCTCTAAATTCATCAGTTGCATTTCCAACAGGAACTCAAATACTTTTAGCCCAATACGGAGCAGGGCAAACGACAATAGTTGCAACAAGTGGAGTGACCGTTAGAAGTAACGGAGGTAAACTAAAATTGAACGTGCAGTATAGCGGTGCTACTTTGATAAAGATAGGCACTGATGAGTGGTATTTATTTGGAGACATCGTAGCATGATTTTAGCAACACACGGAATAGTTGGGAGTCAGATTACTCAATTTGTTGGGCTGCTTGACCTTTACCCAAGTGCAGCGGCTGCTTATTCTTTGCGTAAATTAAGAACCGAATACTTAGGCAATGCTATTCGTGTAAGGCGTTCGAGCGATAATACTGAACAAGATATTGGATTTGTAAATAATGTATTGGACACATCTTCTCTTACAAGTTTTTGCGGGGTTGGAAATGGATTTGTAAAAACTTGGTATGACCAAAGTGGTAATGGCCATAATGCAACGCAAACAACAGCCTCAAGTCAGCCACAAATAGTTACAAGTGGCAGTGTCATAACTTTAAACTCAAAACCATCTATTTTATGGGTTACTGGTAATGGTGCTATGAGTTTAGATTATAACAATTTAGTCGGAAGTAACTCTTACTCAATCGCTTCAGTTTTTTCTGCAATAGAAGCCATTCAGTATACAAAATTATTATCCATCGGACCCGACGCTTTAACAAGTGGAGTATGGTACACTATTAATGCTGGGGGTACTGCCTTGGAATGGCAGGACAACGACACTGGTTTTGCAGGTAATGGTTATAGCAATCCTCTTGGTCCTATGGTAATAGGAAATAGTCGAATAATTCCAGACTCTATTACAACCCAAAATCTATTAACCACGGTACTATCTGCTTCCAATGCAAAAATGTTTAAAAATGGTTCTGAAATATCATATAGGTTACAAAGAACTGGGAATTGCTATACCACGACAGCAAATTTAATAATCGGAAACTCCCCAAATAGTGCAAATAGAATGAATGGAAGATTGCAAGAATTAGTGATATGGCAAAGCGACAGAAATAGCAATATTGGTGGAATTAACAACAACATAAACGACTTTTACTCTATTTATTAATGTTAGGATATAAATACATAACCGAAACCGAAGCAATCGCAGCACGTCAAACGTCAGCGACTTATATGGGCTTACCCGTGCCAAACGGAGAGACTTTATATTGGGTTAACTACAACTACTCCGACCTTGACAGGTTTTATTACATTACCTACGTTGATGGATTAGAGGCGGCATTAGGACAACCAACAGAATTTGAAGTAATACAACCTAACTCATTCGATGAAACTAACTGATACAACCGCTAACGCTTTAACGACAACCTCATTTGTAGGTGCCTTTAGCTCTATTGCTACGACTTGGAATCCCATTATCTCCGCTATCGGTGGGTTAATCGCAATAGTTACAGGCTTACTTGGTGCTATTTATTACATTAAAAAACTACGCAAGTGAAACAGTGGGTAATTATCAAAGAAGTAGAAGGAGGTTACATTGTTGAAGATTGTCAAGGCTACACTCATTATATAGATTATAAAACTTACCATAAATACAATGATTGACCGTATATTTAAAAATTGGAAATCTACTGCTTTAGGCTTAGGAGTTATGGCTGTAGGCTTTATTCTCGTTTGGTTTGAAAAAGCAACATTAACTGAGTTTACGGCATTTATTGGCGGAGGTTTACTACTTTTATTTAGCAAAGATGGCAAAGCAGCAAATTAACTTATTTAAAGCAAAGCCTAAGAATAAACTTAGAAGGCATACCAAACACAAGAATAAACACAAATCATTCAAACCATATAAAGGACAAGGAAGATGACAGAATTTGCAAGAATAAACTTTGCCGAAAGCAAGATACCTGTTTTCAAAGAAAATAAGGCAAAGAACTATATCACCTACGGTACTGATAACAAGTACCCACAAATGTTAATTGACCTTTACAACTCTTCTCCTAAACACGGAGCAATCGTAAGTCAAAAGGCTCAATACATCGCAGGTGACAAAACTGAGGTAATAGCAAACAACACAGAGCAACTAACTATTGCAAATGATAGACTTGCTTCTATTAACGCTTACGAGTCATTTGACGACGTTAAATCAAAGATTGCTGCTGACCTTGAACTCTTTGATGGCTTTGCTGTGGAGATTATTTGGAATAAGGCTAAAACTTCAATCGCTGAGATTTATCACCTACCTTTTCAAAATGTTCGTCATTCATTGGACGGTCACTACTGGTACGCTGAAGATTGGTCTGACAGAAAAGTAGAACCGATTTACTACTACTGCTGGAATCCATCGACAAGAGAGAACAAGCAGTTGTACTATTTTAAGATGTACAAAGCAGGTCAAGGCGAATACCCTACTGCACCTTATCAATCAGCTTTAAAATACATAGAAATAGACACGGAGATTGCAAATTTTCATTTAAATAGTATAAAGAGTGGTTTCTCCGCTCAAACTCTGTTACAACTCTTTAAAGGCGTTCCAACTCCAGAAGAGATGCGTCAGACTATTAAGCGTTTCAAAGAAAACTTTAGCGGCACAGATAATGCAGGTTCTATAATTATTCAGTTTAATGATCCTAACGAAACGCCATCTGTAGTCAATAACTTAGCACCGTCTGACTTTGACAAGCAGTTTGACCTTTTAAACCAAACTGTACAGCAGGAAATCTTGATGGCTCACAGAGTTACTTCTCCGATGTTGTTTGGTATCAAAACAGAAGGGCAACTTGGTGGACGTTCAGAATTGATTGAGGCGTTTGAAGCATTTCAGACTTCTTACATTGAGCCACGTCAGACTCAAATGGATAGAGCGTTAACTTCTATTTTTAAGTTTATTGTGCCTGTAACCCTAAAAACTAAGAATAAGCCTCCAATCGGTTTGAACTATGTTGAGTTATTTGAGAAAGGCATTATCTCACAAGCTGAAGCACGTAGAGAGTTAGGCATGAGCGACACCGTTGCAATGTCATCTCATAAGTGTGAGAATCCTTTCGGTTGGGATGATGACAAAGACTTAGCAGTATTTGAGCAATTTGGTGAGTTAGCTTCTAAGTTTGAAAAAGTCCCTTTTGATTTTGCCTCTGCTCTTGAACTTATTATTCTGCAGTTTCTAAACGGAAACACAGAGTTAACACTTCAAGACCTTGCTAACAACATCAAGCAAGATGCTGACAAAGTAGCGGAGGCAGTAACCAAACTAATAAACGAAGGCTTAATCACCTCAGCAGACAACATTTTAAACGTCACAGAGCAAGGAACAAAGACGCTTGTAGATTCAGGCTTAGGTACAGAACTTTTAGTCCGTTATACCTACGAAAAAGCACCTGGAATAAGCGGCTCTGAAATCATACCTACATCACGAGATTTTTGCAGAAGTTTAATCGCTTTAAATCGTGTGTACACTCGTGAAGATATCGATACAATTTCATCAAGGGTAGGATATAACGCTTGGGAAAGAAGAGGAGGTTGGATGACTGTTAAAGGCTCTTCTCCTGCTATTCACGTTCCTTATTGCAGACACATTTGGAAATCACAATTATTAAGAAGAAAAATCAATGGCTAACTTTGTATATTTTATCAGTACAACATATTTACAGGATAATAGTCCTATAAATGAGAATGTAGATCCAAAACTTTTAAAAAGTGCTATAAAAGAGGCACAAGAAGTGTATATTCGTGACATCATTGGTTCAGGGATATATGACGAACTGCAAACGCAGACCTTTAACGGTACTGTAACCGCTGACAATACGACTCTTTTAGACTCTTATATTGCACCTTGCTTGAAGTATTATACTCTTGTTGAGTCAATGCTTCCGATGACTTTTAAATTCTTAAATAAGTCGGTAAGTTCAAGACAGGCAGAATTTGCTCAACCTGTAACACCTCAGGAGTTGACACTCATCGAGCAGAGATACAGAGACAAGGCAGAGTATTACGCTGAAAGATTGCGTAACTTCTTGAAGGAGTACCCACAGATTTATCCTAAGTATTTAAATCCTGGTAGTGGCTTCGATGTCATTAAACCAAAAAACACGGCATTGTTTGGCGGTATGTACTTACCAGGTACTAACGACGATTGCTTTTCAAACTATGACTTCCCAGAAGAATAAATGGCGATTAAAAAACGAACAGAAACTAATTAAACTTTATGACGTTAAATCAGATTATCCAAAAAATTCAGACTCAAGCAGAATCTCACAAAATGGTGGGAAAGTTCGCAGTAGGGGCTGACTTTGATTTTGCAGTTGAGGAAGTTAAATACTATCCTCTTGTTTGGTTAGTTCCTGACGGTTTTCAATTTAACACCGAAACAAGATTAGTCACTTACAACTTTGAACTTATGGTAATGGATAGAGCCTTTGAAAGTAGCTCTAACACTATTGAGGTGCTTAGTGATAGTGCAGGAATTATTTTAGACATTGTCACACTTCTTAGAAGAAACGTGACTGAATCAGACTTTGAACTTATTGTAAATGCAGCAGCAGAACCATTTTTTGATAGCAGCACAGACGTTGTTGCTGGTCATTCTATTAGTGTTAGTGTTAACACGCCCTACCTCGAATCCTACTGTGACATCCCCACCTGATACGAGTAGGCTTATTATTATTAGAGAAATCTATGAGATTGAAAAAAAGCACGACAGTATTTACAAAGTGTTTGCTGATAGCATTACTTCTGTTAACACCACAGAGAGTTTATTGTCAATTCTCAGACAGCACGATAAAAGAAATTAACTTGCGTCTATTGGAGTTGCATAAGTGCAGACAAAAACAAGAAAAATTCATGCAGTTAGCATCACAAGACAGTGCTACTATTCAAGAGCAGCATACACAAATAATTAAACTAAAGAACGACAATTTTGAAATAAAAGGTCAACGCAACAGATACAGAGATTTTTGTATTATCAGTTGGTCTGTTTTGATTTTGTCTATATTACTATGAAAATACAAGAATTAGTTTATCACTACATTGAAAAACACCCTGACCACCCAAAAAGGACTTTAGCTAAAATAATAGTTGAAGAAAATCCAAGTATTGGAACAGTTGAAAACATTAGAGGAATAATCAGAACAATTACAGGTTCTCATGGTGTATCAAAATTAAAATACGCTAAAATGCATACAAAATCTACGATACAAGAAGGTTTGCAAAAATTAAAAGTGCAATCTTACAACAAAGAAATGCAAAATGTGCATTTAGGTCAAGGACGCTATTTAATTCTATCAGATATTCATATCCCTTACCACGATGAAAATAGTTTAACTACGGCTTTAGAATGGGGATTAAATAATGATGTCGACTGTATCGTTCTAAATGGAGATGTCATGGACTGCTATCCTGTTAGTTCTTTTATTAAAGAAGTAGGAATGCCATCTTTACGAGAAGAGATAGAAATGACCAAAGCATTTTTCACTTACCTAAGAGAGTTATTCCCTGAGATTCCTGTTTATTATAAATTAGGAAACCACGAAGAAAGAGTAAGAAATTATTTACTTCGTCAAGCAAAAGAGTTTAGTGACGTTGACAATTTAAAGTTTGAAAACTTGCTTTCTTTAAGTGAGTTTAAAATTGAGTTGGTCAATAGAGAGATTATCAAATTAGGCAAGTTAAATGTATTGCACGGTCACGAAATGGGAGAGAGTGTTTTTAGTCCTGTTAATCCTGCACGAGGTATGTTTTTAAAGGCGAAATCTTCTACTATCTTTGGACATAACCACCAAGTTTCACATCACTCAGAGAACAACATAAACGGTGAATCTACAGGAGTTTGGTCAATGGGTTGCTTGTGTAGTTTATCACCTGATTACAGACCGTATGCCTATACTAAATGGTCACACGGATTCGCTTGTGTCGATGTCAACGAAGATTTGACCTTTCACGTCAACAATATGAAAATCATTGACGGCAAAATAATATGAGAGTTAAAGTAAACTTTGTTTTTCAAGAAGACCAAGTAGATCCAATTTACAAAAAGTTGGGTATAGAAATGGATGCTGATAGTTTTGAAATAGTTGAAGAAGGGTGGTTAGACCTCAATCATGTCATCGCCGCGTCAGAATTTTACGAATTAACACAAGTATATTGCACAGGTGGTCATACTTTTTTAATAGATTTGCCTTTAAATGAATTTGAAGCACTATGGACGTAGTTAATAAACCAGCACACTATCAAGGAAAAGTAGAAGCCATAGATGCTATCGAATCAGCAATGACTTATGAAGAATTTAAGGGTTATCTACATGGGAATACTCTCAAGTATTGCATTCGCTATGATCGTAAAAACGGAGTTGAAGACTTACAAAAAGCAAAGTGGTACATTGACAGACTTATTAAACATATCAACAATGGCAAGAATAGAACTCTCTAATATCGACTACATCCTAAAATGGGAAGGCGGTCTAAGTAAGCACACATCGGACACAGCAGCAAGACACCCAGTGCCTGACGGTAGCGGATATCACACCAACAAAGGAATTACTTGGATGGTTTGGAAAGGAATCTTTGGAACTACTAACGAATCTATTGAATCTTTTTACAAGATGCCAAAAGATAAGTGGATTCAAATCTATCAGAGATATTGGGATGGTTTAAACTGCACTAAAATTGAATCTCAGATTATAGCTGAATTTTGGGCGGACTTTGCTTGGGGTTCAGGCATAGGCGGAGCATCACGTCAATTACAGCGTTTTATCAATTCTCACGGCTTTAATTTAAAAGTTGATGGTAAGGTAGGGCAATTCACAATAAGTGCCTTAAATAGCCTTATTGAGCGTCACGGTGAAAAGTGGGTTTTTGAATCTTGTTACTCTTGGAGAGTTCATTTTTTGCAAAGCCTTACTTCATTTAAAGATTTCGGAAAAGGTTGGATTAATAGATTACAAGACTTCTATATTTACGCACAACGTCAGTGGCAACCTTAGACGACATAGGTAAAAAATTTAGTGACTTTAATCCTGCTGGTGACAAAGGGATTCAAGGAATACTCCAAAATTGGGGCAATGAACTTATTTCTAAATTTCGTGCTAATCTTCAAAAAAATAAATCTCTTGCATCTCGTAGACTTTACTCTGAAATAGAGCCTGACATTTCTTCAACTAAAACAGGCTACAGTCTGCAAATTAAAATGCTTGACTATTACAAATGGATAGAAGACGGTAGACCACCAACAAAAACAAATACGCCATCTAATCCAACGCTTCAGAAATCTATTGAGCAATGGATTATAAATAAAGGCATTCAAACACGAACTTCTAAAAATCAATCACGTGCTGAGTCGGTTAAGAGCCTTGCTTATGTAATTGCAAGAAAGATTCATCGTAAAGGTACAAAGGCAAGACCATTCATTTCTCCTGCATTGAATGACAAGATGTTGCAGACACTTTCTGATAGAGTAGGAAAATATATCGCTGATTCTTTAGCGTCATAGTTCTGTCAATAAAGAAAAATATTTTTCTATTATAGAAATTTATTTTATCTTTGCTGCATGGAACTACAAGAAATCATAAATCTTATTAAAGTAAAAAGAAAGCACGGACTTGTAAAGCGAGTATCTGAGCAAACAGGCGTGTCTATGCCTACCGTCCGCAAGTATCTTGACGGTGACGTCATTAATCCAAAGGCTATGTTGGTTATTAAAACTGCTTTAGAGGAGGTATCACGATGAAAGTTGAAGTAAACGTTTATGTACACGACAAAGAGGTACAAGTAGTCTTTGATGACTCTTTTACTTTTATCTACGATAGAATGGAAGTTGAGGACGCAATTATTGAACACTATTTTAAGAAATTTGAAGAGGTAATTTCTAAGGATGACGACAGCAGTCCTTACGAGGTAACTTACAGAGTAGACTTAGAACATATTAAAGAACACGAACTATATAGAGTAATTCAAGAGACATTATGAGCAACGAATCTTTAATTTATTGGATAACGAGAATGGATTCTATATCTGCTTTCTTTTTGGCATTGTCAATAATAAGCGGAATTGGAGCGATAATCATGTTGTTTATTGTAAATATTGACCATTATGAAGAACATAAAGAAAAAAGACTTTATATAAGATTTAGAATATTTATGGTAATGGCTTTATTTTTTGGAATTACGAATGTTTTTATACCTACAACAAAACAATGCATAATGATTTACGCTGGTGGTAAAACATTGGACTACATTGAAAGTGATACGTCACTACAACAAATACCTTCTAAAAGTACTGAGATAATATTAAACAAGTTAAACGAATATTTAAAAGAAACTAATCATGAAAACATCAGAAAAAATCACAAATCTAACTAAGGCAATGTTTTGCTTTCAGACCAAAGTATCAGCAGTTAAGAAATCTGCTAACAACCCACACTTTAAATCAAAGTACGCTGACCTATCGGCTATTCTTGAAGTAATTAACCCTATTATCATAGAATGCGGTCTACTGGTTACACAACACCCAAATGAGGACTCACTTGTGACTACCGTTTATCACGCTGAGAGTGGCGAATGGATGCAGAGTGAACAAGTATTGCGAATGAAAGATTTGAACAACCCACAGCAGCTCGGATCTTCGTTGACCTATGCCCGTCGTTATGCTCTTGCATCTATTTTTAATTTAAATCAAACCGATGACGATGCGAATGAAGCAACAGGCTACCAAGTCAAAGCAGTTAAGGAAGAGATGACACCTAAGCACCCACTTTGGAAGAAAGCAGTTGACCATATCGCAAAGGGCGGTTCTATTTCTGACGTTACTGACAAGTACATTGTAAGTGCAGATAACATTGCTATTTTGACGGCTACTAAATGAATGATTGAAAACGGATGGAAATTACAATAACACAACAGGAAGAACTTTGGCAGGAGGCGAGACTATCTCGCTTCACTGCCTCTGAGATACACAAGCTGATGGGAAGTTCACGCAGCGGAGATGTACTAAGCAAAACTGCTGAGACTTTTGTCTACGAGAAAGCAGCGGAGATTCTCACAGGTCAAAGAAAGCCTATTTTCGGAGATGCTCTTGAACACGGCAAACAATATGAACCTGATGCTTTTAACCATTTCGCAAGAATTACATTTGATGAGTTTACCTACTACGGTGGCGAGACCTATGTATTTATCCCATACGGAGACCATAGCGGCTATTCTCCTGACGGTTTGAGCAAAGATGCTATACTTGAAATTAAATGCCCTTACAACTCTGCTATTCACCTGAAAAACTTTACTATCTACGATGCCGATAGTTTAAAGGCTTTGCATCCTGAATACTACTGGCAAATGCAACTCGGAATGATTGCTTCTGATTTAGATAAAGGCTACTTTATTTCTTACGATCCACGAATGCCACAAGGTAAGGTCATTCACGTTGCAGAAATAGAACGTCATTTAGTCCAAGATGAGATAGATGAGAAACTAAATGCTGCTGCTGAGTTGTTGAATAATGTCATCAGATTGTAATTATCTTTGCAATATTGAAAAAATATTTTGCATATATAATAAAAGGCTGTATTTTCGCTATATGAAAAACGAACAAAATATGATAAACGAACCAATTAATGTAATTGCTATTCCTCAATTACCACAATCAAGATTTGAAGCAAACCAACGTGGTTATTACAGTAATGAAAGTGAATTTTATAACTATTGTGCTTGTTGCGGTAAAGGTGTTAAAGAACCTAAATTTATCATTAACACTATTTGGGGTGGTTCAATGTACCCTGCAAATGACAACCAAGAATACAATGATGCTTGGACAATGCCAGTAGGTAGTGAGTGTATCAAAAAAATTCCAACTGAATACATTATCAAGGGGGCTTAACCGCCCCTTTTAAAAATAAACAATATGACACAACACCACTATTTTCAAATCGTTTGTATACTATTCTTTGCAGTAGCGTACTTACTATGGTATCTTGCTATCAAGGTAGAAGAGTTTAACCAAGAGCAAAAAGAAGCTGAACCATTCCAAGAGCAGGAAAGACCATATGTTGATCCTGCTCACTTTAACGAGGTAATGAAGCACCAGGCTAAAGAAAGAAAAACAATGTACAGAGGAAAAACTAAATTATCATGAAACACTTACTATTAAATACACAACAGTACAACGCAGTAATGAAAAGCCATTTACTGTATGGTAACATTGACTACTCACGTTATAATGATCCTGACTTTGCTTGTAATGGTTCAGGAGAATTTTGGGTTATCTATTTAAAACAAGCAATTACACCTACAATGGCTTTTGATATAGCATGGTACACAAAAAACTAAAAACTATGAATAAACAACAAACAGCAGTAGATTGGTTAATCAGCCAACTGCAAAAAACAAGGGATTACCAGCGAGTAATTAACGAAGCGAATGAAAGCAGTTCATCGGTTAGTGATGTAATTAACCAAGCCAAAGAAATGGAGAAGGAGCAGATGATTGACTTTGGTGCAAAATGTTTACAATCACAAAACGAAACATACGGAGGTAAAAAATGAAAAAATTATTATTAGCAACATTACTCATCGGGTTGATGGGTGGTTGCACAGTATCAAACGTCAAAACGAAATCAACTGACATTGTAATTAATAATGGAGGTGGTACTGTTGAGATTATTGAAATAGAAGGTTGTGAGTACTTAGTAAGTTATTACGACAGAAGCAGAAGTATCACTCACAAAGGCAACTGCAAAAACCCTATACACAAAGGAGGTAACAAATGAAAGACAAAACAATAGTAGATTGGATTGAACAACAAATGATGGAAGGAAATTTAAGCCTGAAAGAAATACTTGAACAAGCCAAAGAAATGGAGAAGGGAAAATTAGAAGATGCTTGGGTTGAAGGAGTTAAAAATTGGAATCCAAGTAAAACATTTGAGCAATATTATCAACAAACATACGGAGGTAACAAATGACACCAGAAGAAAAAGCACAAGAATTATTTAATGAGTACTTACCACTTTTTGAATCTTATACAGAAACAATCAGGAAGTTATGTGCTAAAGAATGTGTAATAATTTGCGTTAATGAGATTGTTTTGCATTGCAATCAATATGAATGGGAATATTGGGATTTAGTAAAAAAAGAACTTAATTATTTAACACAAGTAGATAACAAATGAATAAACTAATTGAACAAAGAGTGGCTGCAGTTTTGTTGAATCACTCAGAAGCGAGAGATAACGATAATGTTTTACTCGTTGAATTTTGGAAAATGGAAATGAACGACAACGATAACTACGCATACAAGACTCATGAATTCTTCAATATGCTTTATCAGGGCAAAGTAACCAACGCTTCAACCATTTCAAGAATAAGACGCAAATTACAAATGCACTATCCTCATTTAAGAGGTGAACGCTATCAGAAACGATTAGAACAACAGGAAGAAGTAAAACAAGATTTAGGCTATGAGATTTCGTTGGACTAATGAGAGAATCGATAAACTGAGAGAGTTATACATTGACACTCATATTAACGAAATTTGTCAATACTTTGGCACAAAGAGACACGTTGTTTACTGTGCTGCTCAGCGTTACAATATAGCACGTTCAGAAGAGTATAAGAAAGCCCATTGCTTTAATGTAAAGCCAAATGTAGCTACTCAATTTAAAAAAGGTATGACAAGCTGGAACAAAGGTAAAAAGGGAATAATTATAGGAGGTATTCATACTCAATTCAAAAAAGGTCAAACACCTCACAATTGGAAACCTGATGGAACAG
>JACCDG010398420.1_pt1 | contig 31675 bp, 32 predicted proteins | sample 7442471 | NCBI WGS metagenome assembly JACCDG01 (sample SAMN15323444, study PRJNA562643) | freshwater metagenome | isolation source: river surface water | place: USA:Blue River Watershed | collected 2017-08-17 | reverse complement strand
CACGACCCGGCCTACCCGGTCACAGATAACTGGCCGCACCTGGTGCAGCAGCTGGCTGACTTTGCCAAGGCGCACCAGCAAGGCGGCGAGCCCGCCTTTCTGGTCGGGCATTCGCTGGGCGGCATCCTGAGCCTGATGTGTGCAGCGCTGCACCCCGAGCTGACGCGCGGCGTGCTCCTGCTGGACTCGCCCATCCTGGGTGGCTGGAAAGCCTCCACCTTGAGCCTGGCCAAGCGCACCCAGCTGGTCGGCGCGCTTTCACCGGGCAAGGTCAGCCAGAAGCGCCGCAACCACTGGCCTGACCGCGCAGCGGTGCTGGAACACCTGCGCCACAAGCGCGCCTTTGCCAAATGGGACCCGGGCGTCCTGGCCGATTACGTGGACTGCGGCACCATCGAACGCGATGGCCAGCGCTGGCTGGCCTTTGACCGCGACATCGAAACCCGCATCTACAACACCCTGCCTGACCACCTGGGCAGCCTGCTGCGGCGCCACGCCCTCAAATGCCCGGCCGCCTTCATCGGCGGCACGCATTCGCGCGAAATGAGACAGGTCGGCATGGACTTCACCGCCCAGGTGACCAAGGGCCGACTCATGATGCTCGACGGCTCGCACCTGTTCCCGATGGAAAAACCTCTGGCCACGGCCGCCGCCATTGAGGCGGCGCTGCGCAACATGGGCGCCTGATCAGGCGGACCAGCTCACCCAGCCCCAGTGGCTGGTGGCCAGCACCAGCAACCCGAAGGCAATGCGGTACCAGGCGAAGACCTCGAAGCTGTGCGTCGAAATGAAGCGCAACAGCCAGCGCACACACACCCAGGCGCTGAAGAAGGACACCACCAAGCCCACGCCAAACAAAGGCAGATCGGCCAAGCTGAGCAAAGCACGCTCCTTGTAGAGGCTGTAGGCTCCGGCGCCGATCAGCGTGGGAATGGCGAGGTAAAACGAGAAATCAGTGGCCGCTTTGCGCGACAGACCCAGCAGCATGCCGCCAATGATGGTGGCTCCGCTGCGGCTGGTGCCCGGGATCATCGCCAGGCACTGCACCAGACCGACCTTGAGTGCGTCGCGCCCACGCATGTACTCCACATCATGGATGCGCACCGCGCTGACCGGACGTCGCTCGGCCCACAGAATGATGAATCCGCCCAAGATGAAGGTGGTGGCGACCACCTCGGGCGTGAACAGATGCGCCTTGATGGCCTTGCCCAGCAGCAGACCCATGATCACGGCAGGCAGAAAACCAATGAACACGTTGAAAGCAAACCGCTGGGCATCGGCGCTGTGAGGCAGACGCCGGATGGTGTGACTGATTTTCTGCCAGTACACCAGGATCACGGCAAAAATGGCGCCGGTCTGGATCGCGATCTCGAACACCTTGGCCTTGTCGTCATGAAAGCCCAGAAGACTGCCGGTCAGAATCAGGTGACCGGTCGATGAAATCGGCAGAAATTCGGTCAGGCCTTCGACTACGCCCATCACGGCGGCCTTGATCAGCAGCAAGGTGTCCACGCAAACTCCAGAAACAACCCCGGATTATCGCCGTGGAACCCCTCCACTCAGAACGCGGCGCTGGTCTTCAGCGCCAGCCACCGTGCCCATGGCGATGTCCATAGCCATGCTTGTGGCCGTGGCGGTATCCCCGGCGGCCCTCCCACCCATCCTGGTTGTACGACGGCACCGGCAAGATGACAGGTGGTGTGACGACCACACGAGGTGGCGGAACCCACACTGGCGCCGGCATCACGACCACCGGAGCAGGCCCATACACCGCGCCATAGACCGGCCCACCCACGCGGGCATGCACCACCACCGAGGGTTCCGCCCAGACCGTGTGGGCACAACCCGCCTGAGTGCCCCCCAGGGCCATCAGGCCCAGCCAGAGCACGGCACGAGTGCGCAGAAAAGACAAAAGCGATTGCATGATGGTCCTCAATGGATTCAAACGGCCCGATGCCGCCCCTGCTCAGCGCGCCAGACCCGATCGGGGTGGACAGCACCTGGGCGCGATTGGTGAGGATTCGTAACTTGCCACCCCCTAAAATCCCCACATGAGTTCCCCCACACCCATCCCTGCCTCCGCCGACTCGGGCGAAGGCAAAGTCAGCAATTTCCTGCGCCAGATCATCGAAAAAGACCTGGAGCAAGGCACATACGCCAGCCGCCGCTGGGCCGGCAGCCCTGGTGATGCAGCCCACCATGCCAAGGGCGAGAGAGACCCCGCCAAAATCCGCACCCGCTTTCCGCCCGAGCCCAACGGCTACCTGCACGTGGGCCACGCCAAGAGCATCTGCATCAATTTCGGGCTGGCGCGCGAATACGGCGGCGTGTGCCACCTCCGCTTTGACGACACCAACCCCGAAAAAGAAGACCAGGAATACGTCAACAGCATCATCGACGCGGTGAAGTGGCTGGGATTTGACTGGGCGCAGATCGGCCAGGCCCCGGGCAGCGCCCAGCCCTACCAGGCAAGCGACTACTTTGGCTTCATGTACCGCGCTGCCGAACACCTGATCGAGGCGGGACACGCCTACGTGGACGAGCAGACGCCCGAAGAAATGCGCGCCAACCGCGGCGACTTCGGCAAGCCCGGCGTGGACAGCCCGTACCGCAGCCGCAGCCCGTCCGAGAACCTGGCGCGCTTTCGGGAAATGCGCGACGGCAAGCACCCCGACGGCGCCATGGTGCTGCGCGCCAGGATCGACATGGCTTCGCCCAACATCAACCTGCGCGACCCGGCCATCTACCGCATCCGCCATGCCGAGCACCACCACACCGGCAGTGCCTGGTGCGTGTACCCGATGTACACCTTCGCGCATCCGATCGAGGACGCGCTCGAGCAGATCACCCACAGCATCTGCACGCTCGAATTCGAAGACCAGCGGCCGTTTTACGACTGGCTGATGGCGCGTTTGATCGAAGGCGGCCTGCTGGCCAGCCCGCCCCCCAAGCAGTACGAGTTCGCCCGCCTGAACCTGACCTATGTGGTCACGTCCAAGCGCAAGCTGGCGCAACTGGTCAACGAAAAACGCGTGAGCGGCTGGGATGACCCACGCATGCCCACCATCGTGGGTCTGCGCCGCCGCGGCTACACGCCCGAGAGCCTGCAGCTCTTTGCCGAGCGCATCGGCGTGACCAAGAGCGACAGCTGGATCGACTACAGCACGCTCGAAGGCTGCCTGCGCGAGGACCTCGAAAACAAGGCCCACCGCGGCATGGCCGTGCTCGACCCGGTCAAGCTGGTGCTGACCAACTGGGCCGAGGCCTTTGGCTCGGACGCCTACAACGAGGATTGCACGCTGCCCGCCCTGCCCCATTCGGCCATCGCCGAAGGCCAAACCCCGCCAGCCGACCGCGTGTTCAAGATCGGCAAGGAGGTATGGATTGAACGCGAAGACTTCGAAGAAGTGCCGCCCAAGGGCTACAAGCGCCTCTTCCCCGGCAACGTGGTGCGCCTCAAGGGTGGCTACGTGATCGAATGCACCGGGTGCGTGCGCGATGTGGTCGGGAACGTGACCGAGGTGCACGCCAAAGTCATCCCCGGCACCAAGAGCGGCACCCCCGGCGCCGACAGCGTCAAGGCCAAGGCTGCCATCACCTGGGTGAGCGTGGCCGACGGTGTGCAGGCGCAAGTGCGGCTTTACGACCGCCTGTTCGCCGACGCCCACCCGGATGCGGGCGGCAAGGACTTTCTGCAGGCGCTCAACCCTGACAGCCTCAAGGCCGTCACGGCTTATGTGGAGCCGTCACTGGCCGCTGCGCAGCCCGACCAGAAGTTCCAGTTCGAGCGCTTTGGCTACTTCGTGGCGGACCGCATCGACCATAAGCCCGGCAAGCCGGTGTTCAACCGGGCGGTGGGACTCAAGGATTCCTGGGGCAAGTGAGCCTGCTGCGAGGCTGACGATCTATGCCTTAAGGCCAATGGCGCAGGGAGACGGCCTTATCCACAATCGGCAGTTTTCCATCAGGGGAGCCTGCCATGCCACAACCTCACTGGATCGTTGTTGCCAACGGATCACAAGCCCGTTTGCTACAGCGCGACCGCCCAGGCACCGAGTTGCGCGAAATCATGCATTGGGTGCACCCACAAACCCGTCAGCACATGGGAAACCCGGACTCGGCACACCGCACCAGCGGTACGCGTGGCAGGTCAGGGCTGGCGCAGCCACAGACTGCCAAAGACCATGCGCGCGCCCAATTCGCCGAGGAAATTGGCCAATGGCTGAAAAAAGCCGTTGACAGCCAGGACATCGGTCAATTGACGGTATTTGCCTCCAACCCTTTCCTGGGCGAATTGATGTCACACGAGCACGGTCTACTCGAACGGCACGTGTTCGCGCGTCATCCGCTCGACCTGACCAGCCTGACACTGCCAGAGCTGGATTTGCGTTTGCATCAGGATTACGGGCTCTGAATCCTGGCCTGGGTTTTTTTCCGTTTCTGGCAGAGAAGGGCTTGCCCTCTATATAAAATCGTCGGACCTTGGATTTCCGACACATGCTTTGTTATTCCCTTTCAGGACCGCTCAGGCGTCACCCCTTGGCATGGGTTGTGGCCTTGGGCTTGGCATCCGGGCATGCACTGGGCTCGTCGCCAGCAGAGGGGATAAGGCAGGCTCTGGTCTCGGGACAGCTGGAGCAGGCTTCCAAACTGGTGCTGCAGGAAAAGCAGCGGCAACCCCAGGACACCGAGATACGGTTTCTTGAAGGGGTGATCCAGGCCCAGCAAGGGCAGACCGACAAGGCGATCGAGACTTTCCGCAAGCTGGTCGAATCCAGCCCCGGTCTGGTGGAGGCACACAACAACCTTGGGGTGCTTTACGCCTCCAAAGGCCGGCTCGAAGATGCGCGCAAGGCGCTTGAGGCCGGGATGCTGGCCAATGCCAGCTACGCTGCCCTGCACCGCAACCTGGCAGATGTGCAAAGCCAGCTGGTCAAACAAACCTACGCCAAGGCCCTGCAGGTCGACAGCAAGAGCCGCAGCGCCGTTGCACAGCTGAGTCTCCTGGCGAGCATGCAGTCTCGCGCTTCAGGACCATCGGTGGAGGCCTTGCCACCCGCGACCGCCGCTGCCTCTCGGCCACAGCCGACGCCAGCAGCGCCGGTGGCCTCGGTGGCGCCTTCCGCATCTGCAGCCTCTGCTGCAGCTGTTTCGCCACCAGCCCCAATGACGCGGCCGGCCGCCTCCGCCGCCGCTCCATTGGCGTCTATGCCGACCGGACAAACCGTGGCTGAGGCCGCCCAAACGACCCGGCCCTCGGCAGAGGTCCGTCCCAAACCCAGTGCCTCTGTTGCAGACGCTGCAGAGGCCGAAGCGGTGCGCAGTGCCGTTTTGGCATGGGCCAAGGCATGGAGCCGCAGGGACATGAACGAGTACCTGCAGTCCTATGCGAGCAACTTCGTGCCGGCCGAAAGGCTCTCACGCAGCCAGTGGGAGGCCGAACGCAAGCAGCGCATCCTTTCCAAGAAAAGCATTTCCGTAGAGATCCGGCAGCTCAAGGTCAAGGTGGAAGACAAGACGGCCACGGTCCAATTCCAGCAGGTCTACAGCTCGGACAATTTCACGGGGACCAGTCGCAAGACCCTTGAGATGGTCAAGCAAGGCGGTCGATGGCTGATTGTGCGAGAGACGGTGAGTTGAAGCCAGGCCTGTGGTCCACCGGTGGGGGGCGCCCCTACGTTTCGCAGCGCCGGGGCTTGCGCTGGCGCCCGTTGCTGCCCTTTCTTGTGGTGGCTGTTTTCGGGACAGGCGTATGGCTGGCGGGTGATGACGCCGCCTGGTTTGGCTTTATGCCGCATGACGACAGCCACCAGGCGATGCCATGGAAGCTGGAGCTCCAGCCTCAAGAGTCTGCGGCGGTGATGCCACAGGGCCCCGAACAGATGGTCCGTCAGATCTACCAGCATCTTGGTGATGGTCAGCGACAACAGGCCTTGTGGCTGGCCGAGCACCTGGCCGAGACCTATCCGACTTTTCAACTGGGACAGCTGCTGTATGCGGACCTGCTCAACATCGGCCTGCGTGAACCAGTCGAGGGGCCTGAAGTTCCCCAAGAAGCCCTTCCTGCGGCCCAGAAACGGTTGCAGGAACTGCTCACGGAAACGACTCGTCGCCTGCTGCACCCGCCTGTCACGGGCATCAAGGGCAAGGTACCCGTCGGTCTGATCCACCTTGACCCGGTGCATCATCCCTATGTGGCAGCTGTGGATGCATCGCACTCGCGGCTTTACTGGTTTGCCAACCGCAGCGATGACAAGGGTATGCCGCGCCTGGAGCTGCTGATGGACACCTATGTCTCGGTCGGCAGCAAGGGACTTGGCAAGGCCCAGGAGGGGGATGGCAGAACGCCTGTAGGGGTGTATTTCATTCAGAAGAATCTGCCCGGAGAGACACTGCCTGACCTGTTTGGAGCGGGCGCCCTCACGCTCAACTACCCCAATGCAGTCGACTTGATGCGCAAACGCACCGGCTCGGGCATCTGGCTGCATGGCACTCCGAGCGCGCAGTATTCAAGAGCGCCTGAGGCCACCGATGGCTGCGTTGTACTGTCCAATCCTGAAATGACGCATCTGCTGGGTTTAGGGACTTTGCGCCTGACCCCGGTGCTGATCGGCAGGGAGTTGCAGTGGCAGGCCCCTGACAAGGCCGAGGCCGAGCACAGCGAGTGGTTGGCCAGACTGCAGACCTGGAACCAGGCACGGCTGCGCGACGATGAACTCTCACTGCGCGAACACTACAGCCCCAATTTCGAGCGCGATGGCTATGGACTCGACCACTGGTGGGGCAAGCTGCGCACCTCAGGTCGCCATCGCAAGGCCGGCAAGCCTCTGGAGTTGCTGTCGGCACTGCGCTGGCAAGACGGGGAAGACGTGATGGTGGTGACCTGGCTGGACCCCAACCGCAGCACCAGCCGGCGCAGTGAATACCTGCGCACCTACTGGGTTCGCGATGCCAATCAGTGGAAGATCGTCTTCGAGGGACCTGTCTGAGACAGAGCCCATGGGCCAATACCCCGACAATCGGGCCATGAACCTGCCTGACTTTGAAACATTTTCCCGGCAAGCCCATGCCGAAGGCTTCGATGAAGTCATCGAGCGCCACTGGGAACCGCTGACCGTGCTGGACACCCATACCCATCCTTTCGCGGTCAAGGCGGTGGTCACGCAAGGGCAGCTGTGGCTCACGGTGGAGGGGCAGACCCGGGCGCTGCAGCGCGGTGACTGGTTCGAGCTGGCCCGCGATGTGCCACATGACGAGCGCTACGGCCCCGAGGGCGCCACCTACTGGGTGGCCCGCCGCAACTGAGCACCCTGCACACGCTCGCCAACGCCACTGCACCCGCGGCCGATGAGCCAAGACATCCCCTTCGTCAATGGCCGGATCGCCCCTGGCGACCGGTGCTTTGACGCTTGGAAAAACCAGACCCTGCTCGACTCGATGGAGCAAGGTGGCCTGCAGTGGCCCAGTTCCTGCCGTTCGGGCACCTGCCGCACCTGCCTGTCCAGATTGGTGCAGGGCGAGGTGCGTTACGAGATGGCATGGCCAGGCCTGACCCCCGAAGAGAAAGCCGAAGGCTGCGTGCTGCCCTGCGTGGCCTACCCGGTCGCCGATGTGGTGCTGCAAGACCCTTTCGAGTAAGCCGGCCTCGGCGGCTGCGGGCTCACTCGTCGATGCCCAGTTCCTGAATCTTGCGCGTGATGGTGTTGCGGCCAATGCCCAGGCGCTGCGCCGCCTCGATGCGCCGCCCACGCGTGATGGACAGGGCCGTGAGGATCAGACGCGATTCGAATTGCCGTGACAGCACATCCCACACATCGTTGCGGTCTTCGGCCAGCAGCCTGAGGATGTCGCGGTCCAGCAGGTCGAGCCAGGCGCTCTCCGGCGCGGCGGCTTGGAGCGCGACAGGTTCATTGGCGGACAAAAGCGTCGCACCCGGCACCGCACTCGACACTGCACTGGGCGCACCGGCCAACAGCGCAGCAGGCGACATGGCGGCCCCCGCAACCGGATCAGTCACATGGAAAGACGACAATGCAGCGCCCTGCACTTCTGGCGGCAGGTCCTTGGCCTCAATCACCTGCGCGGGGGCCATCACGGTGAGCCAGTGGCAGATGTTCTCGAGTTGACGCACATTGCCCGGAAACTGGAACTGCCCCAGCTGCGCCATGGCCGCTTCGGTGATGCGCTTGGGCTCGACGCCCAGCTGCTGCGCGCTGCGCTGCAAAAAATGGCGCGTGAGCATCGGCACGTCTTCGCGCCGCTCGCGCAGGGCTGGCAGGCGCAGGCGGATCACATTCAGGCGGTGGAACAGGTCTTCGCGAAAGCCCCCTTCCTTGACGCGCTGCTCCAGATCCTGGTGCGTGGCCGCGATCACGCGGACATTGGCCTTGACGGCGCTGTGGCCACCCACGCGGTAAAAATGCCCGTCCGAGAGCACGCGCAGCAGGCGCGTCTGCAGGTCAAACGGCATGTCGCCGATTTCATCGAGGAACAACGTACCGCCATCGGCCTGCTCGAAGCGGCCACGCCGCGAGGTCTGCGCGCCTGTGAATGCACCACGCTCGTGTCCGAACAGCTCGCTTTCGAGCAGGTCCTTAGGGATGGCCGCGGTGTTGATGGCCACAAAAGGGCCGCTGGCGCGCGGCGAATGCTTGTGCAGGGCACGCGCCACCAGCTCCTTGCCCGAGCCGGACTCGCCGGTGATCAGTACCGTCACATGGCTTTGCGCCAGGCGGCCAATGGCTCTGAATACGTCCTGCATGGCCGGGGCCTGACCCAGCATTTCGGGGGCTTCGTCGATCTGCTCCTCGGCCACTTCCTCGCGCAGGCTTTCTTCGACGGCGCGGCGGATCAGCTCGGTGGCCTTGGGCAGGTCAAAGGGCTTGGGCAGGTATTCGAACGCGCCACTGGAAAACGCCGAAACGGCGCTGTCCAGATCGGAGTAGGCCGTCATGATGATGACCGGCAGACCCGGCAGGCGCTGCTTGACGGCGCTCAGCAGGTCCAGCCCAGAGCCACCGGGCATGCGGATGTCGCTCACCAGCACCTGCGGCCCACCTAGACCACCGTCGGCGTCGAGCGCCTGCAGCACTTCGCGCGGGTGGGTGAAGCTGCGGGTGGCCATGCCCTCGCGCTGCAGCGCCTTCTCCAGCACGAACCGGATGGATTGGTCATCGTCAACGATCCAGATCGGTTTCATGGTGAACAGCTTTCTTGAGGTTCATGGCAAAGGGATCAGGATCTTGAAATCCGTACAACCGGGCTGGCTGTCGCACTCGATCAAGCCGTGGTGCTGCTGCACAAAGGTCTGGGCCAGCGTGAGCCCGAGTCCCGAACCCCCGTCCCGCCCGGACACGAGGGGGTAGAAGATCCGGTCCTTGATCGAGTCCGGTATGCCGGGCCCGTTGTCGATCACATGCAATTCCAGTGCCAGGCGATAGCGCTGCTTGCCGAAGGTGACCTGCCGCAGGATGCGTGTTCGCAACACGATCTGGGCATCGCCTTGTGCACGCTGCTCCTGCAGTGCCTGCGCGGCGTTGTGCGCGATGTTGAGCACCACCTGAATCAGTTGCTCCTTGTCGCCCCGGAACTCCGGGATCGAGATGTCGTAGTCGCGCACCACCGTCAGCCCCTTGGGGAACTCGGCCAGGATCAATGAGCGCACACGCTCGCAAACCTCGTGGATGTTCACATCACCCACCACATGGGGGCGACGGTGGGGCGCCAGCAGGCGGTCCACCAGGGTCTGCAGGCGATCGGCCTCGTGGATGATGACCTGGGTGTACTCGGCCAGCTCCTTGCTCTGCAGCTCCATCTCCAGCAACTGGGCGGCCCCGCGGATGCCGCCCAGCGGGTTCTTGATCTCGTGCGCCAGATTGCGGATCAGCTCCTTGTTGACCTGGGCTTGTTCCAGCAGGCGCTCCTCACGCTCCTGACGGGTTTTCTGCTCCACCGGCAGCAGCTCGACGATCACCTCGTCAGCGCGATCAGACGGCGCGATGATCACATGCACCGGCAAGCTGTCTGAGTGGTGCTGGCGTCGCAGCGAGGCCTCGTAGCGCAGCGCGGCGAATTCGTTGGCCTGCACACCCTGCAAGGCATTGCGCAAAGGCTGAGCATCGACAAAGTGGTCGGCCAGCACCTGCCCCTCCAGGCTGCGGCGGGACAGACCCAGCACATCTTCCAGCGCGGCATTGACGGCCAGCAGTCGCCCCTGCGCATCCAGCACCGCGATCGGGGTGGCCAACAGATCGAAAGAGGCAAAGCGTGGAGAACTCATGGTGTGTTGGCGGCGGTGGGGCGGCGCACCAGTTCGCGCTGCAGGCTGTCGATGTCACGCTGCGAGCGCTCGACAGCGGCCTTGAGGCGTGCCAGATGCTGCTGGTGCTTGTGGCTCTGGGTCTCTTCGGGAGGGCGTGCACGCTCGCCTTGCAGGTATTCCTCCAGCAGCCGGGCGTGGCGCTGGCGGGCCTGTTCCAGCTCTGCGGTCAGCACACTGCGTGCCATGTCGTCGCGCTGTTTTTGCGTCGCGCTGGCTGCACCGCTGGAGGGCGCTGACTGCGCACCTGATGCGGGCACGGCCCCAGACGCGGGCACTGCAGGCGAAACGCTTTGCACCCGAGTGCCCTCGATCACCGTGACCGCCTGCGGCACCAGCAGCTCGCAGCGGCTGGCATCGCGCGGGGCGTTGGTGTATTCCTGCCCACAGCGGTACACCGGATGTTGCGCCTGCGCCAGGCCCCACGCACCGAGCAGCAAAAAAAAGGACGGCCGAAGCCGTCCTTGGTGTGCACTGGTCAGTGCAATCCCGTGCATGGGATCACAGGCTGAAGTACATGTCGTACTCGACCGGTGCCACTTCCACGCGCGAGCGGGTGACTTCCTGCATCTTCAGGTCGATGTAAGAGTCGATCCAGGCGTCGGTGAACACACCGCCCTTGGTCAGGAAGGCGCGGTCCTTGTCCAGGCATTCCAGGGCCTGGTCCAGGCTGTGGCAAACGGTGGGCACCAGCTTGTCCTCTTCGGGCGGCAGGTGGTAGAGGTCCTTGGTGGCCGCCTCGCCCGGGTGGATCTTGTTTTCCACGCCGTCCAGACCGGCCATCAGCAGCGCGGCAAAACCCAGGTAGGGGTTGCACAGCGGATCGGGGAAGCGGGCTTCCACGCGACGGGCCTTGTCAGACGCCACGTTCGGGATGCGGATCGAGGCGGAACGGTTCTTGGCCGAGTAAGCCAGCTTGACCGGGGCCTCGAAGTGCGGGACCAGGCGCTTGTAGCTGTTGGTGCCGGGGTTGGTGATGGCGTTCAGGGCACGGGCGTGCTTGATGATGCCGCCGATGTAGTACAGCGCGAACTCGGACAGACCGGCGTAGCCGTTGCCTGCGAACAGGTTCTTGCCGTCTTTCCAGACGGACTGGTGCACGTGCATGCCGGAGCCGTTGTCGCCGTGGTAGGGCTTGGGCATGAAGGTGGCGGTCTTGCCGTAGGCGTTGGCCACGTTCTGGATCACGTACTTCTGCATCAGTGTCCAGTCGGCGCGCTCGACCAGCGTGCTGAACTTGGTGCCGATTTCGCACTGGCCGGCGCCGGCGACTTCGTGGTGGTGCACTTCAACGGGCACGCCCAGCGATTCGAGGATCATGGACATTTCGCTGCGGATGTCCTGGGTGCTGTCGACCGGGGGCACGGGGAAGTAGCCGCCCTTGACGCGGTTGCGGTGGCCGCGGTTGCCACCTTCCATTTTGGTGCCGCTGTTCCAGGGCGCTTCGTACTCGTCGATCGCGTAGAAGCTGTTGCCCGGCTCGTTGCTCCAGCGCACGTCGTCGAACAGGAAGAACTCGGGTTCCGGACCGAAGAAAGCGGTGTCGCCCAGGCCGGAGGCCTTGAGGTAAGCTTCGGCGCGCTTGGCAATCGAACGCGGATCGCGCTCGTAGGCCTTGCCGTCGGTCGGCTCGATCACGTCACAGATCAGGACCAGGGTGATCTCTTCGAAGAAGGGGTCGATGAAAGCGCTGTTGGCATCGGGCATCAGCAGCATGTCGGAGGCTTCAATGCCTTTCCAGCCGGCAATCGAAGAACCGTCAAAAGCCTGGCCTTGCTCGAACTTCTCTTCGTCGAACTGGGACACGGGCACAGTGATGTGCTGCCACTTGCCACGGGTATCGGTGAAACGGAAGTCAACGAACTTGACTTCGTTGTCTTTCACCATCTTGATCACGTCTGCGACGGTCTTGGCCATCAAAATCTCCTGGTTGGATGGGTGTGGAAATCGGATGCTTTCGGCATTGCAGTTTCTGTGCCAGCGTGGCGACTCTGCTGCTCCTCAAGCAAGCCCACGATTTTCCTCTGTACAGCGCCGTTTTGACCTGGCTCGGTCAAAAATTTAGCAAGCCCGCATGACCCATCATGGTGCAATTATGCACACTTGTGGTGCATTCAGGATGAACGCACCATTTCGGGGCCTTTTTGCAAATCGAAGGCCTTCAGGCCATCCATGAGGGCGGCATAGGCGGCCTCGACGGCCTCGGGTGCGCCTTTGACACCCAGCTCGATGTGGCGCCCCCACTGCGGGTGATCCACGCTGGGCAGGCTGAACACCTTGATGGCCGGGTGGGCGGCTTCGAGCGTCTCCATCAGGGGTGTCAGGGTCGACTCCATCGCACCAAAGAGGATGACCGACTTCTCGACATGGGCCTGGCGACGGAACCAGGCGGCGTAGTGCGTGTCGAGCACCCACTCGGCCATCGGCCAGGCCATGACCGGGAAGCCCGGCAAGAAATGTATGGCTCCCGAGGTGGTGCTCGGGCTGCCATTTCTGCAGGTGAATCCAGGGATCTTGTTATAGGGGTTAGGGATGATTTCCGCGCCCTCGGGAAACACCCCCATGTTGAGCCGGTGCAGGTTGTCGGGCCGCTCGGGCTCGTAGGGCACACCCTGCTCGCGGGCCGTGTCGGCGATGCGCTCCAGGATCAGGCGCTTGGCCTCGGGGTGCAGCACCAAGGGCTGGCCGAGCGCCTTGCCAGCGCACTGGCGGGTGTGGTCGTCGGGGGTAGCGCCTATGCCGCCACACGAGAACACCACATCGCCCGAAGCGAAGGCGCGGCGCAGGCTCTCGGTGATGCGCTCGGGGTCATCGCCCAGGTATTCGGCCCAGGCCAGCTGCAGGCCGCGCGCAGCCAGGATCTCGATGAACTTGGGCAGGTGCTTGTCGGCTCGCTTGCCCGACAGGATCTCGTCACCAATGATGATCAGGCCAAAACGCGGGGCGGTGTCAGTGGGCATGGCGGTCGTCGAGGGGTTCATGCGGCGATGCTAAACGCTCGCTGGCGTGCGGCGAAGCCACCACCGTCGTGGCCGGGACATCGATCACCTCCCCCACGGTGCGCTCTCGCTGCTCGGCCAGCGCCGCCAGCGCGTAGTGGGCAAACCAGAGCGAAGAAAACGAAAACACCAGCATGTAGATCCAGATCGCCACCGGGATCAGCACGACAAAGGCCGCAGCGAACAAGGCCCCCGAGGCCCAGACCACGCTGGGCGCCGCGCCCATCAGGCCGGTGATCACGCCAATGGCCAGCAGGCTCATGCGGTGCTGCGCCAGCAAGGCCTGGCGTTCGGGGCGGCTGGCAAACTCGGCCAGCACATCGAAGGCCATCACGCGGTACGTCAGCCAGCCCCAGATGACTGCAGGCAGGACCAGCGCCAGCGGCGGCACCAGCCACATGGGCAGCGTCAGCACCATGGCGCCCAGCGCCAAGAGCACCGACACCAGCGTCCAGCCCAGGCTCTGCCACAAGTTGCCCCCGTGTTTGCGCTCGAGCTGGGCAAAACGCCGCTCGGCCACATAGCGCGCCAGGCTCGGCGTCATGAACAGCGACACCGCCATCAAGGCGGCGATCACCACCAGCGGCGTGGCCGTGAAGATCACCACCAGAGGGGCCACCACGGTCTTGAGGTTGGACACGCCCACCCCCTCGAACCACCGCCAGACCATGGCCAGCAGGCTCGACGCCTCCAGCCAGCCCTGCACCTGCGACACCGCACCGTCCCAGAACCAGTAGCCCAGCGCGGCAGACAGCACCACCATGAGCCCCAGCGGCAAGAGGGACAGGAGGATGACGCGCGGGGTCAGGCAATAAAAACCCGCCCGCCAGAATGAATCAAGCAACAAACGCATGGGGCAAGCTTAGCAGCCCGCAGGGGCTGCGGGCTACCGCCACACGGGCAGACCCTGCGGGTACAAGGCCTGGGTGAAGCGATTTATTTCTTGGCTTCCGATGCGTCGCGCACGCACTTGTTGACGAAGCTGTTTTTCGCAGCGCCAGCCAGCTTTTTCTCGGCGGCGGTTTTTTCGCAACTCGCCTGGGCGTCTGAGGGCGAAGACGCTGCGCCTGCGTCACGCTCGCATTTCTTCATGAACGAGGCTTTGGCAGCGCCTGCGAGCTTCTTTTCGGCGGCCTGCGCCTCGCAGGTGGACGCGGGGGCTTGAGCCAGCGCGGCAAAGCTCAAAACGACCGACAAGGCCACAAGGATTTTTTTCATGGGTACAGCTCCTGCTGGGGTTGGAAAGGAGCCACCATTTTGCAGGCCTTTATGTACCGGCCGCATCACTCCGGTGCGCTTTTGTAAGCCCGCGCACGCCCGCAGACTCAAGAGGCCCCGAGCCACCTGCGCAGCCCCAGCCATTGTTGTGACCAGAAGCCGCGTCCGTAGTCGCGACCCTGCTCGATCTGGTCGCGCACACCGGTGGGGTCGTAACGCAGCTCGAAATTGGCCGTGCCAAACAGCATGTCCCACCAGGGCATCAGCACCCCGAAGTTGCAACCCCCGAGCACCGTGCGGTCGCCTCGCGGGCTTTCGTGGCCAATGCCGATGGCGTGGTGGCGACGGTGAAAACGCGGACTCACCCACAGCCGCTCGCCCCAGCGGCCAAACCACAGGCGCACATTGGCATGCTGCAGGTTTTCGCTCAGCTGGCTAACGGCCACCAGCGCCACAAACTGCCCCGGCCCCACCCCCACCAGCGCGGCCACCGCCGAAAAAATCAGGCTGGTGAACACGTCGTCGAGCAGGTGGTTGCGGTTATCGCTCCACATGGTCATCTGCCGCTGCGAATGGTGCAGCGCATGCAGCGCCCACCAGCGGGGCCACTGGTGCTGCGCACGGTGGATCCAGTAGTTGACCAGGTCGAACAGCACCAGGTACAGCACAAAACTGACCCAGGCCTGGTCGGTCACCCCGGGCCACAGGCCATCGAGGTGCCAGGTGGGCAAGCCCAGCGCGCGCAGATGTCCCAGGCCCTGCTCGAACAGGGCTTCAAAGCTGAAGAACATGGCCAGCTTGAAGAGACCCAGGCGGTGGATCAGGGTATAGAGCACATCGGTGCGCACTGCCGCGCGGTCGTGCAGCGGCTCGGCGGGCCACAGCCTCTGCATCTGCCCGATCAGCAGCAGCATGACGGCCATCTGGACCAGCCCGACCAACAGCCAGCCGGTGCCTTCGTAGGCTTTTTCCAGCAGGTTGGCCTGCCCGGCGAGCAGCACCAGGGGCTGCACCATCGCTTCGAAGAGCCCTTGCTGGGCCAGCGCAAAAAGATCAGTCAGCGTGTCCATGGGCGCATCATCGCGTCAACGCCATACCTGTGCAGGCAAGGGGTGACTGGCGACCCAATCCCGGTAGGAGGGATGTTCGCGCAAGGTCGCAAAGCAAAATCCCTTGGCCTTGAGGCCCTCGATCAACGGCTCCAGCACGGCAGGCGCCCAGGGGTCCTGCCGCGACCAGATGCCCAGGTGCGCCATCAGGATGTCACCCGAACGGATGCGCGCCAATGCCTGTTGAAGCAGCCGGGCGTTGGGGTATTTGTCACTGGGCAACTCATCGCCCAGAAAGCCTGCATCGGCCCAGCCAACATGGCGGTAGCCACAGCTTTGAGCGGCCTGCAAGAGTGCAGGTGAATGCTTGCCACCTGGCGCGCGGAACAAGGGCAGCGGTGGCTGACCAGTGAGTTGCTGCAAGCGGCGCGAGGCCTGGTGCAAGTTGGTGCAGTAGTCGGCGACGCTCCAGCGCAGTTCCTGCCCGGCCTGCGGACCGCTGCTCGGACGGATGCGGAAGTCGCCCCCTGGCAGGTCGGCGCGCCAGTAGGCATGGTCAAAGCTGTGGCTGGCAAAGGCATGGCCCTCCTGAGCCCTTGCGCGCCACCAGCCGGCCCAGTGCTCGCCCAGCGTGCCGTCGCCTTCACGGGTTTTTTCGTGGGCTGCAAAAAAAGTCACGCGCACCTGCTGGCGTGCCAGCACCTCGGCGATCAGCGGGGCCACGCCCATGTGGCCGGTATCGAAAGTGAGGTAAAGCGGACGGGTGCAGGTGGCCCCGGCCAGCGTGGTGCTCAGGGCCAGTGCGGCGCCCAGCCCCAGTGCAAGCCGCTTACTGCCGTCCCGCATGGTCAATCGTCCACACACCGTGCGGCGACTTGCCCACGGGCACCTGGCGCACCACCTTGCGGCTGGCGATGTCGATCACCGTGAGCTTGCGCGCCCAGCGCGAGGCCAGCAGGATGGTCTTGCCATCGGCCGTCACCTCCATGCAGTCCGGCCCGGAGGGGCCCGGAAATTCGGCTACCACCTGCATGGTGCTGTAGTCGATCTGGCTGATGGTGTTGGCCACACGGTTGCTCACCAGCACATGCTTGCGGTCCCCCAAGGCCCTGAAGGCGTGCGCACCTTTGCCTGTGGGCAGGGTGCGAAGCTTGCGCGGCGTGCCGCTGCTCAGGTCATAGACGTCCACACCATCGCCGCCTGTCAAGCCAACCAGCAGGGTCTTGTCATCGGGCGTGCCGAACACGTCGGCCGGCATCGGTCCCGTTGCCACACGACTCTTGAGGGTTTGTGTGGCCAGATCGATCGTCACCAGCTCGTCGCTGTCCTGCATCGTGACCCAGACGGTGGTGCTTTTCGAATCGATCCAGAGGTGACTTGGCGTCTTGCCCGTGGCGATGCGCTTGGCCAGGCTCAGGTTCTGGCCGTCCCAGCGGTAAATATCGACATGGTTTAGGCGGTTGGCTGCCGTCACGAACCACTTCATGTCCGGCGAAAAGCGCAACTGGTAGGGGTCGAGGATACCGGTCAAGGTGCGCTGCACCTCGGCGGTGCGCGGGTCGATGAAGGTCAGCGAATCGCCCATGGCGTTGGCCACAATCACCGACTTTTCATCAGGGGTCATGTACAGGTGGTGCGGCTCCTTGCCGGTGGGGATGCGCTTTTTTTCTTTCCAGGTCAGCGGATCAATCACGCTGACATTGCCATCGAGTGAATTGAGCACAAACACGGGCGCCGGTGCAGCAGCCCAGCAGGAAACCCCGAAAAACAAAACAGCACAGAGGGAAAATCGGGCAAAAATACGAGAAGAAACAATCACAACAGGGCTTTCAGGAACACCGACAAGTTTAATCGGCCCCGAAATCCCCGAAATGGATGCACCTGATGAGCCCTTCCCGAACCCTTGTCCATGGACTGGCCCTCGAAGTCCTGCACATCGCCGGGCCCGCCGATCAATCTACGCTGGTGTTCCTGCACGAGGGCCTGGGCAGCGTGGCGCTTTGGCGCGACTGGCCCCAAAGCCTGTGCGCGCAACTGGGCTGCCCTGGGCTGGTCTATTCGCGCCAGGGTTATGGGCAGTCCGATCCGCGGCCGGACGTGCGCGGCAGCGGCCGCCTGCAACCGGACTACATGCACCACGAAGCACTGCAGGTGCTGCCAAAGCTGCTGCGGCAGTCCGGCATCGAGCGCCCGGTGCTGGTCGGTCATTCGGATGGCGGCACGATCGCGCTGCTGCATGCGGCGCACCATCCGGTGGCGGCCTGCATCGTGATGGCGCCACATGTGGTGGTCGAAGACATTTCGGTGCACGCCATCACCGCCGCACGCCAGGCCTACGAAGAAGGCCCCCTGCGCGCCCGGCTCGCGCCGTTTCATGCCGATGTGGATGGCGCCTTCTGGCAATGGAACGATGCCTGGCTGAACCCGGCATTCCGCGATTACGACATTCGGCAGGAAATTTCAGCAATCACCTCGCCGCTGCTGGCCATCCAGGGCGAGAACGACGCCTACGGCACCATGGCCCAGATCGACGACATTGCCGCAGCCGTTCCGCATGCCCAACTGCTCAAACTGCCGCAGTGCGGCCACAGCCCGCACAAGGACCAGCCGGAAGCCGTGGCCCGGGCGATTGAGGCCTTTCTGTCTGGATCCTCGGGCCAAGCCCGAGGATGACAAATCCGTTCAAGCCCGAGGATGACAAAGCATTTCAAGTTTGAGGATGAGGAGGTCTTTCTAGCTGGAGGATGACAAGGCATTTCAAGCCTCAGAGTGACAAGGCATCGAGCGGCAGCGCCACCCCGCTTTGTCATGCCCGACCTGATCGGGCATCCATACCCCCTCAGCCCCGCACGAACAGCGTGACCAGCGGTTCGTCGCCGAGCTGGCGACTCCAGTGGCCGTGCACCTTGTCGTCGAACGTGGCCTCCTCGGGCAGCACATCGGCCGAATAAAAGTGCTGACCCGGGCCGAACACGCGCGAGCTGCCATCCTGCAGACCGATCTCCATCTGGCCACCCAGAATGAACACCCATTGCGGGTTGCCAGTGCAATGGAAGGTGCTGCGAAAGCCCACCGGGCTGTGGCGCAGCTGGTAGCCGCCCGAGGCCATCAGGGTCGACAGGCGGCTTTCGGGTTTGCCTTCGGTCAGAGGAATGTCTTGTTCCTTGAACCTGGCTCGGCCATCGGTGTCGGTGTAGAGCACCACCTGGGTGAATGTCGTCATGGCTGTTGTCCTGCTTGCAATGCGGCGATCATGCCCGAGAAAAGGCGCTCAGATGCCGGCCGGCTCGACGCCAAAGTCGATCTGCACCTTCATGGCCCGGGTCTTGTCACCGGCCAGCTGGAAGGCCTGCACGGCCTCGTCCACCTTGACCACATGCGAGATCACCGGACGCAGATCGACCAGCCCTTCGTTGATGAAACGCACCGCCACGGCAAACTCGGGGTGGAAGCGGAAGGTGCCGCGCAGCTCCAGCTCCTTGGCCACCAGTGGCGTCATGGGCAGGCTGGCGTCGCCGCCCATGCCGACGCTCACGATCACGCCGCGTGGCACCACCACCTCCAGGCCCGCGCGCAAGGCGCGGTCGCTGCCCGAGGCCTCGAACATGAGATCGAACTGGCCTTTGTCTTTGGCATAAGGGGCCAGCGCTTCAGGGTCCCGCGCCAGATTCAGGGTTTCGTCGGCGCCCAAGGCGCGGGCACAGGCCAGCGCGTTGTCGCTCAGGTCGGCGGCCACGATGCGCGCCGCACCGGCTCGGCGCAAGCCGGCGATCAGCAAGGCGCCGATCGGTCCGGTGCCTGTCACCAGCACCTGCTTGCCAAACACGCTGCCCGCGCGGTTGATGGCGTGCAGGCCCACCGACAGCGGCTCGGCCAAGGCAGCGATCGCCAGGCTCACCCCCGGGCGCAGCGCATGGGCTTGGTGGGCTTCAATGACCAGCTTTTCACGGAAAGCGCCCTGGATGTGCGGAAAGCGCATGGCGCTGCCAAAAAAGCGCATGTCCAGGCACTGGTTGTGCTGACCCAGCTGGCAGTAACGGCACTTGAAGCAGGGGCGCGAGGGAGAAATGGCCACGCGCTGACCGACTGCGAAGCCTTCCACACCGACACCGATGCCAGACACCACGCCCGAGACCTCATGGCCCAGCGCCATCGGCTCCTTGATGCGGACCGCGCCAAAGCCGCCATGCTGGTAGTAATGCAGGTCGGAGCCGCAGATGCCGCCAAACGCCACGCGCACCTGCAACTGGCCTGGGCCCGGTTGTTCTTCCTGCTGCGTATCGATGCGCAGGTCTTCGGGCGCATGGCAGATCACGGCTTTCATGGCTTTTCCTTGGTGTTCAGAGCGTTGCAGTCACGCCACCATCCACGTACAGGATGTGGCCGTTCACAAAAGTCGAGGCATCGCTGGCCAGGAACACGGCTGCACCGGCCAGTTCCTCGACCTCGCCCCAGCGGCGGCTGGGTGTGCGGTTGGTGAGCCAGCCGCTGAAGGTCTCGTCCTTGTACAGCTTTTCGTTGAGCTCGGTCTTGAAGTAGCCCGGGCCAATGCCATTGGCATTGATGCCCAGCGGGCCCCAGTCGATGGCCATGCCCTTGGTCAGCATCTTCAGGCCGCCTTTGGTGGCCATGTAGGGGGCAATGCCCGGGCGGCCCAGCTCGGACTGGACCGAGCAGATGTTGATGATGCGGCCGCGCTTTCGGGTGATCATGTGGCGGGCCACCGACTGCGCCACAAAAAACACGCTGTCGAGGTTGGTGCGCAGGATGTCGTGCCAATCCGACTCGGCAAACTCATGCAGCGGGCCACGGCGCTGGATGCCTGCGTTGTTGACCAGAATGTCGATCGGCCCCAGCTCGGCTTCGATGTCGTCCACAGCCGCACGCACCTGGGCCGATTCTGTCACGTCAAAACTGCGCACATGCACGATATGGCCTTCGGCCTGCAAAGCCTTGGCAGACGCTTCGAGTTTGTCGGCCTGCCGGCCGTTGAGCACGACGGCCGCGCCGGCCTGCGCCAGGCCCCGGGCAATGGCCAGGCCGATGCCGGCAGAAGAGCCCGTGACGAGGGCGAGCCGGCCATCGAGCCGGAAAGTGGAAGCGTTGATCATGGGGTCGGGCAGGTTTGTGCCTGCAGGTGGTGTGCAATGGACTCGATCAGCTGCGGCGGCGGCTGCAACACACTCAGGCTGATCGCCTGCTCGTCTGCCTCGGGCGTTTGCAGATCGGCGAACTGGCTCTCCAGCAGGCTGGGGGGCATGTACAGGTGGGTGCGTGCGGCCAGCCGCTGCGCAATCACCTCGCGGCTGCCAGCCAGATGCACGAACAGCGCATCGGGGTCGCCGCTGCGCAAGCGGTCACGGTAGCTGCGCTTGAGCGCCGAGCAGCTGATCACCAGGGCTTGGCCGACCAGACGGGCCTGGGCGAGTTGCTGGGCCAGGGTACCCAGCCAGCCAGCCCGGTCGCCGTCATTGAGAGGTTGTCCGGCCGCCATCTTGGCCACGTTCTCGGCAGGATGCAGGCTGTCGCCCTCCACAAAACGCCAGCCCAGACGCGCGGCCAGGCCCTCGCCCACCGTGCTTTTGCCACAGCCGCTCACTCCCATGAGCACAACGCGCATGGGGCGTGGCGCAGCCGCAGGCTGCAAGGTCACAGACGCTGCTCCGACTGGCCGTCGAACAGGTGCGCGCGCGCTGCATTGACCTGCAGCCAGACCGTCTGGCCCGGCTGCGCATCGGTGCGGCCGTGAAGGGTGACCACCAGCCTGAAGTCACCGACCTTGACCAGCAGTTCGGTCTCTGCCCCGGTGGGCTCGACCACCACCACTTCGGCAGCGACACCCTGACCGGCTGCGCCCAGGGTCAGGTCGGTCGGGCGCACGCCGTAGTGCACCGCCTGACCGTTCTGGCCGGCGCCCCCATGGGCCACAGGCCAGCGGGCACCTTCGGCCTCCACCCAGGCCTTTACCTCGGCACCCTGGCTTTCGGTGTGCAGCGTCCCCTTGACCACGTTCATGGCTGGCGAGCCAATGAACTGCGCCACGAAGAGGTTGCCCGGCCGGTCGAACAGTTCGAGCGGTGTGCCGATCTGCTCGACGATGCCGTCGTGCATGACCACGATGCGGTCGGCCATGGTCATGGCTTCGATCTGGTCGTGGGTCACGTACACGGTGGTGGTCTTGAGGCGCTGGTGCAGCGCCTTGATCTCGGCGCGCATCGCCACACGCAGCTTGGCGTCCAGGTTGGACAGCGGCTCGTCGAACAGGAACACCTTCGGATCGCGCACGATGGCGCGGCCCATGGCCACGCGCTGGCGCTGCCCACCCGAGAGTTCGCGCGGGTAGCGCTCGAGCAGGTGTTCAAGGTTGAGGATTTTGGCAGCGTGCGCCACACGCTCGGAAGTCATGGCCTGGTCGGCCTTGCGCAGGCGCAGGCTGAAGGCCATGTTCTCGCGCACCGTCATGTGCGGGTACAGCGCATAGCTCTGGAACACCATCGCGATGTCGCGGTCCTTGGATTCGAGGTCGTTGACGACCTTGCCGTCGATCAGGATCTCGCCACCGGTGATGTCTTCGAGGCCAGCCAGCATGCGCAGCAGGGTGGACTTGCCGCAGCCCGAGGGTCCGACCAGCACCACGAACTCGCCGTCGTGGATGTCAAAGCTGATGCCGTGGATGATGTCGACCTTGCCGAAGGATTTCTTGATCTGGCGAAAGGATACGGATGCCATGTCGATTACCTGTTGAAATGTGGATCAGCTCTTGACGGCACCCGCCGTGAGGCCGGACACCATGTAGCGTTTGAAGGCGTAATAGATCGCTGCCGGGGGCAAGGCGTAAATCAGCCCAGTGGTCATCAGCAGCTCCCAGGGCGAATCGTCGGCCGAGAGGAAGTTGCCCAGCGCCACCGCCAGCGTCACGCTCTTGTCGTTGGACAGCAGCAGGAAGGCGTAGAGGTATTCGTTCCAGGCCAGAAGCAGCGAATACGTTCCCACCGCCACCAGCGAGGGCACCATCAGCGGCAGGTACACCAGCCGGAACAGCTGAAGGGGCGAAGCGCCGTCCATGCGGGCGGCTTCGTCCAGCTCGTAGGGCAGCTTGTCCGAGGCCTGCTTGAGCACCCAGATGCAATACGGCGAGGCAATCGTCACCATGGCCAGGATGAGCGCCCACTGGCTGTTGAGCAAGCCGTACAGACCCATGGTCTTGTACATGGGCACGGCCAGAAAGGCGGCCGGGATGAAGTAGGTGAACAGCGCCAGGTTCATCACCGTGCGGCCGCCCGGCACCTTGAGCCGGCTGATGGCAAAGGCCGCGCAGGTCGCGATGAACAGGGTGAGCACGCCCACAGACACAGCGATCAGCAGCGAGTTGCCCATCTGCACCCAGAAGTGGTCCAGGTAGAAGTGCTTCTGGTTGAACACGAAATCGAAGTTCTGCAGCGTCGGGTTGTCGGGCCAGAGCTTGCCGGTGGTGGCCGTATCGCGCGGAGAAATCGCAAACAGCACCATGTGGTAGATGGGCAGCAGTGTCCACAGCAGCACCGGGATCGCGATCAGCAGCAGCTTGGCCTCGGTGGTGACGGATTTGAGGGTGATGCGTTTCATCCGGACACCTTGTTCATTTGGAGAGACGTTTCATCATGAAATACACCAGCGGCAACACCATGGGCAGCGCCACAACGATCGAGGCCATGGCCAGATCCACCTGGTCCAGGCGCAGATAGCGAATGCCCAGCGTGGCCAGCACATGCGTGAGGTCGGCAGGGCCGCCGCCGGTGAGCAGGTAGACGCTGTTGAAGTCGCCCAGGGTCCAGATCGTCGACAGGATGGTCGAGGTCAGGTAGAGGGTCTTCATCGAGGGCCAGGTGATGAAGCGGAATTTCTGCCAGTTGGTGGCACCGTCCACCGAAGCGGCCTCGTATTGTTCGGACGGGATCGCCATGCGTCCGGCCAACAGGATCAGGGTCCAGAAGGGCAGCGACTTCCAGATGTGCATGAGCATGGCAAAGCCCATGGCCAGTGTCGGATCGTTGAGCCAGTTGGGTCCATCGAGCCCGGTAAAGCGGAAGATCAGCGAATTGATCACGCCCCATTCCGGGTTGAGCATGAAGCGCACCGACAGGATGGTCGGGATCGAAGGCACAGCCCAGGGCAGGATGAAGATCAGCGAGATGATGCGGATCCACCAACGCGACTGCATGAAGAAACCGGACAGCATCAGGGCCACCGCCATCTTCACATTGATCGCAACAATCAGGAAAAGCACCGTGTTGATCGCGGTGCGAAAGAAAATCGGGTCGTCAAACAGTTTGACGTAACTCTCCGGGTGTCGCGCAATCCAGAGGCCGTAGCCCACGGGGTAGAGGACGAAGACCAGAAAAATCAGCAGGTAGGGCACTACGAGGGCCCTGCCCCAGAAGACCCAGGCGTTGCTTTTCTTGGTCTCAGGCGGCAGTGCCCCCTGCACAGCCAGGCTTGCATTCGACATGATGGTTCGGTAAAGAATTTGAAAAACCGTGCCTGCACTCAGGCAGGCACGGGACTGACGCTCGGGTCAATCAGTTGGAAGCCACCTGCTTGATGCGGGCGATCATCTCGTCGACCGCCTTGTCGACCGGCACTTTTTCATTGAGCACGCGGTTCATCGCCTTGGCCCAGACGTTCTCGTTGTTGAGCTGGGTGAAGCGGAAGTTCTTGGTGAACTCGAAGGTCGAGGTGCCGTCCATGAACTGCTTGTGCACGGCCTTGCGGTGCGGGTCATCCTGCCAGAACTTGCTTTGCTGACCGGCCTTGGTCACCGGGAACCAGCGGCCCAGCGAACCTTCCACATAAGGCATCAGGTTCTCTTCCTGCAGGATGAAACTCACGAAGTCCTTGGCACGAGCCTTGTTCTTGGCGTCCTTGAAGATCACGCCGGTCTTGATGGCCGCGCGGTAGTTCATCTTGGTGCCATCGGGCTTGTTAGGGAAACCGGCCGTTTTGATCAGCTCGGTGTAGTTCTTCCTGGCCTGGGCGCGCTGGGCGTCGTTCAGTGCAGCGTTGTTCATGTCGTCGAGCCACTTGGCCGCGATCGAGATCGTGGCGTTGTGGGTCAGCACCGTGGTGCGGTTGTGGAAGGCCACGTTGTTGTCCGGGTCCTTCCAGCTGGTGGACGACGGCGGGGTGCAGCCCTTGGCATAGACGTTGGTGTAGTCGGTCAGGGCGGCAATCAGACCTTTGCGCACATCCGGGTCATCGACCAGCAGCTTGCCCGAATCGCTCACCAGCTTGACGTTGTAAGCGTCCATGAAGGTCAGGAAGGAGAAAAAGGAGTCGGTCGAATCCACGCCCATGGGCTGGCCAATGCCGAAGGTGCGCTGGCCGCTTTTCTGCCGATGGGCCGGCTGGACTTTCTCGCACCAGAAGCTCCAGTAATCGGACCACTTGGTCGGGATGTCGGCTTCCTTGAAGCCCGCATCCGCCAGCATGTCACCCCAGTACTGGATGTGCATGGTCTGCTGCTTGATCGGGAAAGCGTAGTAGGTGCGCTTGGCTTCCTTGTTGTTGAGCAGGAAGGTGGTTTCCACCGTGTTGGGCGCAAAGCGGCTGCGGATCGGGTTGATCACGCTGGAGATGTCTTCGAGCTTGCCGTCGTAGGCCCAGGAAGCGGTCACCTGGAAGTCAAAGGAATCACCATACGCCACATCCGGGGGGCTGCCAGCATCCAGTGCGGCCACAGTCTTAGGAATCATGTCCTGGATCGGGTACTGCGACAGCTCGATCTTGACGTTCTTGTTCTTGGCCTCGTACTTCTTGATGGCCGCGAACAGCGCATCGTCTTCGGCCTTGTAGAAGCCCTTGACCCACCAGACGGTGAGTTTTTCCTGCGCCGATGCCTGGGCGCCGACCAGCAAGCCTGCTGCAGCCAATGCCGCAACTGCCAGGGTTTTCATCTTCATGCTTGTCTCCTCGTTTTTACAGGGTTGGGAAAACGTCATGCAGCCTTGAGCTGCGGTGCCGGCCGGCCCAGCTTGGGCAGGCGCTTGCGGGTAGACAGCACGTGATCGATATCGTCACGTGCGCCGTCAATGAGTTTCTGGATGGCCTTCTCGGCGCGGGCCGGATCGTGCGCCACCACCGCATCGAGCACCGCCTTGTGCAGCGGCAGCGAGGTGCGGGGCCCGTCCTTGATGCTGGTGGAGATCTCGAAGCTGGTACGCAAAAGGGCATTGAGCGCCTTGCTCATCTGCACCAGCATGCGATTGTGGGAAGCCGCCAGCAGGCCCTGGTGAAAGCGCAGGTCGTAGGTGATGTAGTCGCCGCCAAACTCCACAGCTTTCTTCATTCCAGCAAAAGCCTCGGTGATGCGTTCGATGTCCTGCGTATCGGCACGCTCGGCGGCCATGCGCACGGCAGCGGGTTCGACCACTCGGCGCAGTTCCTGAAGGTCCTGCAGGAACTCGATGCTCAGGCCGTTGCGCGCCTGCCAGGCGATCACCGACGGATCGAACCAGTTCCATTCGTCCTGCGGCAGCACTCGGGTACCGACCTTGGGCCCTGTGATCACCAGACCCTTGGCCACCAGCGACTTGATGGCCTCGCGCACCACAGTCCGGCTCACACCCAGCTCCTCGCAGAGCACTGGCTCGGGCGGCAGGCTGCTGCCCGCCGGGTAATGCCCAGTGAGGATGGCTTCGCCGAGCCAGTCAAGGGTGTTGCCGTGGACGTTCTTGATCATGTCATGCCGCTTTTATTCTTATCATATGATGATTGAATGGCGCGGTGATAGGACAAACCCTAGTGACCAGTCACCCCGAGACTCAGGGGCGACACTCGGGTACGGGCGTGGGCAAAGGCTTGCCATCGAAGTGCGCCTGCAGGTTGGCCAGCGTCAGGTCTGACATGGCGCCACGTGTCTGCGCCGTGCCACTGGCCATGTGGGGCGTGAGCACCACATTGGGCAAGGCGCGCAAGGCCTCGGGCACGCGTGGCTCGTCGGCATACACATCCAGACCGGCCCCGGCGATGACACCGTTTTGCAGCGCAGCAATCAGGGCGGGCTCATCGACCACCGAACCACGGGCCACGTTGATCAGGTAACTTTGCGGACCCAGGGCGCGCAGCACCTCGGCGTTGATCAGGTGGCGCGTGGCCGCGCCGCCGGGCGTGATCACCAGCAGGAAATCCGACCACGAGGCCAGGGCGGTGAGCGAGGGCTCGTGGGTGTAGGAGACATCGTTGCGAACCGAGCGCGTGTGGTAGCGGATGTCCATGTCAAAGGCTGCGGCACGCTTGGCGATCGCCTGACCGATGCGGCCCATGCCCACGATGCCCAGCCTGGAGCCAGTCAGCTTGCGTGTCAGCGGAAAAGGTCCTTTCTCCCACTCGCCCTTGCGGGTGAAATGGTCAGCCGCCGGGATGTTGCGTGCCACCGAAAGGAGCAGCGCCAGACCCAGGTCGGCCACATCGTCGTTGAGCACATCGGGCGTGTGCGTGACCGGCACGCCGCGCGCTTTGGCAGCTTCCACCTCCACGCCGTCGTAGCCCACGCCACAGATGGTGATGACTTCCAGCTTCGGGCACTGGTCCATCAGCGCCTGATCGATGCGTGCCTCCCCACCGCCCACTATGGCGCGGATCTTGGCCAGCACCTCTGGCGTAGCCGTGTCGCGGGCATGGACTTCAAAGCGGGCCTTCAACCCTTCGGTGAGAAACGGCGGAATGCGGGAAGCTTGCAGGATGTCGATCTTGCTCATGCGTGTCCTGAGGGTGACGTTTTGAGGGTTTGCCCGATGGGCACGGGCCTGCGATTTCAATCATCATACGATAGTATTTTTGGAAGAAACCCCTCGTTTCCCCTGACCTCTGTCACCCACGCACCATGACCACTCCACCCCGCAAAAAACCTTCAGAACTCCGCTCCCAGCAATGGTTTGGCCGCCAGGACCGCGATGGCTTTGCCTACCGCAGTTGGGTCAAGGGCAAAGGGGTGCCGCACGACCAGTTTGACGGTCGCCCCGTCATCGGCATCTGCAACACCTTCAGCGAGCTGACCCCCTGCAACTCGCACTTCCGCACCCTGGCCGAGCAGGTCAAGATCGGCGTGTACGAGGCCGGCGGTTTTCCGCTCGAATTCCCGGTCATGTCGCTGGGCGAAACTTTGCTGCGCCCGACCGCCATGCTCTACCGCAACCTGGCCAGCATGGATGTGGAAGAAAGCATCCGCGGCAACCCGATCGACGGCGTGGTGCTGCTCATGGGCTGCGACAAGACCACCCCCAGCCTGCTGATGGGCGCCTCCAGCGTGGGCCTGCCCACCATTGGCGTCTCCGGCGGCCCCATGCTCAACGGCAAGTGGCGCGGCCAGGAACTGGGCTCGGGCACCGGCGTGTGGAGCATGAGCGAGCAGGTGCGCGCCGGCACGCTCAAGCTGCAGGACTTTTTTGAGGCCGAGAGCTGCATGCACCGCAGCCACGGCCACTGCATGACCATGGGCACGGCCAGCACCATGGCAAGTATGGTCGAAGCCCTGGGCATTGGTCTGCCCGGCAACGCCGCCTACCCGGCGGTGGACGGCCGCCGCAATGTGCTGGCCCGCGAAGCCGGCCGGCGCATTGTCGAGATGGTGCACACCGACCAGACCATCAGCAAGGTGCTGACCAAGGAAGCTTTTGAAAACGCCATCCGTACTCTGGCCGCCATTGGCGGCTCGACCAACGCCGTGATCCACCTGATCGCGATCGCCGGGCGGTTGGGCATCAAGCTGACAGTAGACGATTTCGAGCGCCTGGGCAGCGAACTGCCCTGCCTCTTGAACCTGCAGCCCTCGGGCGAGCACCTGATGGAAGACTTCTGCTACGCCGGCGGCCTGCCCGTGGTGATGAAGGAAATCGCGCACCTGCTGCACACCGACATCGTCACCGTGAGCGGCAAGACCGTGGGCGAGAACATCGCCAACGCGCAGAACTACGACCCGCGCGTCATCAAGAAGTTCGACGAGCCTTTCAAGGAAAAGGCCGGCATCGCCATCCTGCGCGGCAACCTGGCCCCGCGCGGCGCGGTCATCAAGCCCAGCGCCGCCACCCCCGAGCTGATGGTGCACAAGGGCCGCGCCGTGGTGTTCGAAAACAGCGACGACTTCCACAAACGCATCGATGATGAAAGCCTGGATGTGGACGAGACCTGCATCCTGGTGCTCAAGAACTGCGGCCCCAAGGGCTACCCCGGCATGGCCGAAGTCGGCAACATGCCACTGCCGCCCAAGGTGCTGCGCAAGGGCATCACCGACATGGTACGCATCTCGGACGCCCGCATGAGCGGCACGGCCTACGGCACCGTGGTGCTGCACACCGCACCCGAGGCGGCGGCAGGCGGTCCGCTGGCCGTCGTACAAAACGGCGACATGATCGAACTGAATGTGCCCGAGCGCCGCCTGCAGCTGCTCATCAGCGACGAGGAGCTCAAGACGCGTCTGGCCCAATGGAAAGCGCCCGAGCCGCCACTGAAATCAGGCTACTGGAAGCTCTACATCGACCATGTGCTGCAAGCCGACGAAGGCGCAGACCTGGACTTCCTGGTCGGCCAGCGTGGCGCCTTTGTGCCCAAGGACAACCACTAATTTCACTCAACGAGTTTCACACCATGCGCATTCTTGTCACCGGCGGTGCCGGCTTCCTCGGGGCCCGTCTGGCCCGCGAAATCCTGAAACGCGGCCAGCTGGCGGGCCAGACCGTTCAGGAGCTGGTCATTGCCGACCTGTTTCCCGCCCCTGCCGATCTGCAGGCCGACCCGCGCGTCAAGAGCCATGCCGGCCCCATGCTGGAACAAGGCGATCTGCTGGCCAGCGGCTTTGACGGCGTCTTCCACCTGGCCTCGGCCGTCTCGGGCGAGTGCGAACAGGATTTCGATCTGGGCCTGCGTTCCAACCTGGACAGCACGCGCCTGCTGCTCGACGGCATCCGCCGCTCGGGCAAGGCCTCGCGCTTCGTGTTCGCCAGCTCGGTGGCGGTGTTCGGCCCTTATGCCGACCAGCCCATGCCCGCGCTGGTGACCGACACCACCCTGCCCTCGCCGCAAACGTCCTACGGTACGCAAAAGCTGATGCTGGAATACCTGGTGGCCGACCACACCCGCAAGGGCTTCATCGACGGCCGCTCGGCCCGCCTGATGACGGTGACGGTGCGCCCGGGTAAGCCCAATGGCGCAGCTTCGTCGTTTTTCAGCGGCATCATCCGCGAGCCACTGGCGGGCGTCGAAAGCATCTGTCCGGTCGATGCCAGCGTGTCGCACCCGGTGTCTTCGCCGGGCACCACCATCCGCAGCCTGATCGCCGTGTTCGAAGCCAGCCAGGCCACGCTGGGCAACCGCCTGGCGCTGAACCTGCCGGGCCTGAACGTGACCGTGCAGCAGATGCTCGACGCGCTGGAGAAGGTGGCTGGCAAGGCCGTGCGCAGCCGGGTGCGCTTCGAGCGTGACGAGCGCATTGCCGGCATCGTGGGCAACTGGGCACGCGGCGCCACCAGCGAGCGCGCCAACGCGCTGGGCCTGCAGGCCGATGCCTCGTTCGAGGCCATCATCGAGCAATACATCGCCGACTGCCGCAGCCAGAGCGGCTACCCGGCCGACGCCCTGAAAGGGCTGTGAGATCAGAAGTGGGTGGTGATGGCGCCGGTGATGCGCGCCTCGTCATCGACGAGCGCCATCCAGCGCCATTTGTCGAAGGTGGTGCAGGGGTGCGAAATGCCCAGCGCTATCCGGTCGCCCACCTGAGGAGCCGGTCCACTCGAGTCAAAACGCATATGCGCATGCTGGTCGCTCAGGGCATGCACCTCCCAATGCGCAGGGGCTGTCTGGATGGTGCGGCTGCCACGCGCGGCCCAGCGCACCGGCAGCGGCATGCGCTGGTCAAACGACACATCGCGCCGACCGGCGCTGAGCAAGGCCAGTCCCGGCTCGGGCACCGACTGCACCATGGCCCAGATTTCGATGGCGGGCCGCAAAGAGCCTTGCAGCCCTTCGCGCTGTTCGACCAGTTGCAGGAAATTCGCATACCGACCATGGTCGTGCGTGACGTAACAGCCCGAGCGCAGCACACCCTGCACCGGACAGCTCAGCGGGTAGCCGGTCAGCAGCGGGATCACCAGATCGAAGATGGCCGAACCGCCGGCGGTGATCAACAGCTGTTCGTCGCCCCACAGGCCCTCGGCGTCGATGGCCTGCACGACAGACCGCACACGCCGAACCAGGGCACTCACGGCTTCGCTGTCGTGCGCGCTGTCGCAGGTGGCGAGGCCGCCCTCATAACACTCCACACCACCCAGTCGCACGGCTGGCGAAGCGGCCAGCGCGCGCGCCAGGGTCAGCGCCTCGTCGTGGCTGCGGCAGCCAGTACGAAAACCAGGCGTGCCCAGCTCCAGCAGCACATCGAAGCGGCGCCCGCTGGCGCGACGTTGCTTCCAGTCTTCGATCATGGCCAGCTGTGCCAGCGAATCGACCAGAAACCACACGCGCACGCCTGCGTGCTGGGACAGCAAGGCGTCGAGCCCATCCAGATCGGCATCGGCCAGCACCTGGTTCGCGATGATGCAGCGCTGCGCGTCGGCTGCCAGCGCCAGCTGCAGCTGGTGCACATTGGCTACCGTCATGCCCCAGGCGCCGGCCTGCAGCTGCAGTCGGAACAGCTCGCACGACAGGGTGGTCTTGCCGTGCGGCGCCAGCTGCACGCCCTTGCGCTGCGCCCAGGCCTGCATCCAGGCCAGGTTGTGCATGAGCGCAGAGGCTCGCAGGGTGGCGAGCGGGTAAGGCATGGCGTCGTCAAGCACATGCCACTGGCGGGCACCGATGTGGTCGATGGTCGTGGCGTCGGCCACAATCGGGTAGCCCTTGAGCCGATGATCGAGTTCGAATGCCATGCAGGAGGTCTCCGTTGAATCCACCGTTGGCGATGATTGTGCAATGAGCGCGTGCACCGAAAAAATCCTGGACGTGGTCGCCCTGGGCGAGGCGATGCTCGAGTTCAACCAGACGCAGCAAGAGCCACCGATGTACCTGCAGGGCTTTGGCGGCGACACCAGCAACGCCGCGATCGCTGCGGCACGTGCCGGTGCCCGCGT
>JACCDG010534153.1_pt1 | contig 31680 bp, 32 predicted proteins | sample 7442471 | NCBI WGS metagenome assembly JACCDG01 (sample SAMN15323444, study PRJNA562643) | freshwater metagenome | isolation source: river surface water | place: USA:Blue River Watershed | collected 2017-08-17 | reverse complement strand
GTGCAAGGTGCGATTGCGTGCAGTTTGGTACGCTGACGCGGTAAACCTCACCAGCGGGTGTCATCCAGACACATTGACCAATCGTCAATTGCTCGGCCAGCTTACCGAACTCATTGTTTCCGCTCTGCACTCTCGCCACATCGCGACGGGCACGCATAGAAACAAAGCTCACAAAGCTATTGCGCACTTCACTTGGTAGCACTTGACTAGAGAAGTTTTGGCCGATGGCAAAGGCATAGATACCCACTTTTCTAGTTTCCTGGGCAATCATCCCAAGCACGTTGACAAGCTGCTCGGCCACGTTTCCCCGCTGCAGTAATCCGGTTGTCTCATCCACAACCAGCACGATAGGGCTTCTGTCCTTGTCATCACCATGTAATCGACGTTGGCCAATGTCGGCCACGAACTTTAGTGCGCTCAACATTTCACGGTCATTACTTGCCACATCGCACAACATGAGATTGCGCAACGGCTCCAGGCTTGCGCCCAAGCTTTCCTCACCCGCTCCATAATGCGGGTCAATCACCACAAAGCGCCCTCCCTGCAGGGCCGATTGTGCAAGCAAGCTACGAATCAACGTGCTTTTACCGCTGCCACTCATGCCGCCGATCAGCGCAGAATACAAGTTCTGCCAAGTGGCAAAGACTTCGCCGCCATCTTCCAAACTAGTGCCAACTAAAAATCTATCCTTTGGTAATTTGCCGCTCATGAATAAACCGTAGAAGTCTGTAGCGGGTGCAATGTAAGCGTGTGGCAACTCCGGTAACTCTACCCCCGCTTCGCTCTTCTGGCTGATATGTGGCGAGTAGGTCAACGTATGCGGAACGTTGGGCACAGGTGCCAGGGTGTCAATCCTACGCGCTGCTAGTTCCAAAAGCGGCTTATTGTACTCGCCGCCCACAATCGCCGCGTGCGCAACTGGCATCATGCCGTCAACCGCATAGGCGAGTTCAGCGCGTTTGCACTCCAACAGTAATTGAGTTTGAACGGTCGCTGCCTGTAGTTGGCGAGCTTGTGTTCTATCTGCCCAATCATGGCGAGTGTTGCCGATGAATCGCCAAACCAAACCGACCAACCAAACGACCAGCCAGCACGCCAACGCAAGCCCGATCAGCATGATTGCAATAGCGATCTCCTCTGCAAATGCCATCACGAACATAGCCAAGCCGATCACAACCACGGCGACAATGAATAGGACAATCTCACTACGGTTTGATGTTTCTTCTTTCATCGTGTACCCTCCGGTCTAGCTACTTCGTCATCTGCTAGCGTGCCATCATCCAGAATCGTCCTGCAACCGCGTGAATCACATCGAATCGGATTAGGGTTGTAGGTGTGCATCACATCGCTAATCGTTGCGCTGATAGTCCAGTACATGACCAGGATACCGATCACGATCAAAGCTGCTGCGAGCACTCGGTAAACTCTGTTCATCGCTGCCTCCTTATCAAACAAAAAAGCCCACAACGATTTGATTTAACCGTGTGGGCTTGCTAGACTGTGGATATGTCTACCGTGCCCTATCACGGTTGGCAAGTACAAGAGGATTGTTTCAGCAGTTCTCTTGTACGTTCCTACTTTAGGTTGTCAACTACCCCATGCTTCCTACTCTGATCCCGCAAGTCCTCTTTAGTGATATCCAGGTATGACCGCAACACTTGGATATCACTATGCCCCATCAGTTTTGCAAGCACATGCACGGCCATCCCTGACCGAAGCGAAGCAATCGCGAAGGTTCTACGGAAGGTGTGTGCAGACAGATGTTCTATCTTCGTTGCCTTTCGTAGCCGCTTCATTATCTGCATGGCCCCCGACACGGTAAGCGCTGCTGTAGTCCCATGAGCAACGAACAACGGATCGCTTTTAGTCGAACCATGCCGTTCAGTTCCCAGGTACTTGAGAATTGCTTTCCTTGTCTTGGCCCCGACAAATGTCACTCGGTACTTGTCACCCTTCCCTGCCCTAATCGTTACCGTACTGTCCTCAACATCACCAATCAAAAGCTTGGTCGATTCCTCAATACGAATACCAGTATCAAGCAGGAGCAGGATTAGCGCCCTGTCACGCAACGTTTTACATGCCCCTAGTATGATAGGTATCTCGTCTTCAGAAAACGCCTTAGGCTCAGGCTTCGGAAGTTTCGGCATCTTCACTTTGGCGAACGGAGAAACGATAAGTAGTTCTTCTGCTACGCAAAAGTTAAAAAATGCCCGAAGAGCGCGGGCGTGACTGTGTTGTGAATGAGCCGTCAGCCCGCGCTCTTGCAATGAGATTAAGTATTGTCGTATGTCTGCTGTGGAGATTTCAGTAAGGTGTACTCGCTTACTGTATGCAACGAACGGCGTCAAGGATTCGCTGTAATATTCTAAAGTTCTTGTGGAAAGCTTGCGTGCTTGACAGTCTACCAAGAAGATTTCCACAGCCGCAATCGCCGTAATCTGCTGTTGCATAAACAAAAATACCCCACCGGATCGCGTGTCCAGGTGAGGTATTTACGGTTAAACTGTGCTCCATGTAGGACTTGAACCTACAACCCACTGATTAAGAGTCAGTTTTGTTTGAGCTATCGAGTTAACCGAACGATTCACCACAACCAGACACAAACAATAAATAATCTGTAGCTCATCGTACAGCAACAGATTATAAAAGTCAACCATTTAGGGGGGTTGACAACATCAATGGGGTATGCTAGGATAATGCAAGATAAGTATATTGATTCTATTCTTGTCTTACATTTGGTCTTTTGAAAGGAACTTATGGAATCTGTTGCTGTGGTTACTAAGCAAAACGTAGGCGATTATGGTATTGTCGCGCGGGATACTGACGACGAAAAGTTGGTCGAAATGTGGGTCGGGCGCAAGTCGTCAATGTCCACAGCCCGACAGTATCGGCAGATGTGGAATCAGTTTCGCGCCGCTGTGGACATGCCACTACAGGCGATCAACCTTTCAGTTCTGCAATCTTGGGCCAGTGCGCTTACTGGCTCCGACAACACAAAGAAGGTACGAGTAGCCTGTATTAAGGCTCTCTTCACCTTTGCGCATAGAGTGGGTTACATTCGTCTTAATCCCGCTGTGATGTTGGAGTCAGTGAAGGTTAAAGACGAACTCGCTTCGCGGATGCTGACTGAAGACGAAGTAATGGAGATGATTCACCGCACCGAGAAGCGACGGGATCGTGTGCTGATCAGAGTCCTGTATGCCACAGGGGCGCGCATTGGTGAGGTTTGCGCGTTGACTTGGAAGGATGTACAGCCCAATGGCGACAGTGGACAAATTACCCTGTTTGGAAAAGGCGGAAAAACCAGAACGGTTAAAGTCAGCAAGGCGACATATCGGATCTTGCTTGCCTTGCGTCAAGAAGAGTCGAATGATTCCCCTGTCTTCCTCAGTCAGAAGGGAGGGGGACTAGACGAAACCCAAGTGCATCGAATCGTCAAAGAAGCTGCGGTTCGTGCTGGATTATCCGAAGATGTTTCAGCCCACTGGCTCCGTCACAGTCACGCAAGCCACGCGCTAGAACGGGGCGCAACGGTCGCAGTGGTGAGGGATACGTTAGGACATTCATCACTTGCAATCACTTCGCGGTATACTCATGCGAAACCGAATGAATCAAGTGCATTACATTTGGCCGTTTAAAGGAGAACACTATGATAAGAGCAAGATTTCACGCAAACATCGAAGATCCGCGTCCTGTGAAAATGAATATTCATTTACAAGCAGATTTGCGAAACCGCTATGGATGAGCTAGCGTCCAAGTTCAATCCCCGCTAGGGCCATCTGACAAACATTGTCCCTAGCTTTATAGAGCTTGTTTTCCCACAACTCCAAAGCTTCTGTTATCTGTCGCCCTGCGTACTGTTGCGTTAGGGCGACTGTTTTATCTGCGGTGTTTTTCTCAGTAGTACCCACTTGCGTATGCCAGTAATCCCCTTGGATAAACCAGCACGAGAAGCCAACGGAATTCACTACGAGGAAGTCGGCGACAAGCCCACCCTTGATCGTGCGTCCACCACCAAGGGGAGCTTGGTAAACGTACTCCAATCCCTGATCGTTGAGCCAGTCCATAACAAGTAATTCGGGAACAGTACCGTTGGGATACTGTCGTTGCAGTGCCATGACCTTTCTGGCTAGCTTGGTGCTACCAACCAACCGTGCTAAGTCAGCTTGCTTGTCATCGTACAGCAACAAAGAATCCGCTACCTTGGGATCGGGTAGCGGTTGTTTTTGTTCTATGCTGCGCTTACCGTCGAGTCCTGGTAAGCCTGTGACGCCCTTTAGCTGCGCTAAACCTTTCATGTGTTGATGTTCGATGAAGTCTGTTCGATCACCACGTTGTATACGGTCTTGTAAACCTTCGCAGCACTCGGATTCCTATACTCAAAATCCCTCACTGCACGCGAAGCGCCCAGCACCTTGACCTCGTACTGCGTACCGTCCACATCCTCAAACCACACAGGAGCTACAGAATTAATCAAGCTGTGGATATGGGTAGTTTGTTGAGCCAGGGTGTAGGTGTTCAGCGTTAAGTCTAACATTTCCTGGTTTGCGCCCAACGCCAGGGGAAGAGTCCAACGCCAGCGATCAGCAACCATACTCATGTACTTGACACGGATCGCCTCAATCTTTGGCGTGACTAAAACAGAATCAGTTCGTAACCGAATCGCTATCTTGATTTGCCTACTATTTGGTCTGGTTGCGCTACTCGTCCATCTGATTTCATCGCGACCGCTGTCAAAAGTTCCGAGCAATTCCCACCCCGTACTATCGTCGTCTTGCCAATAGATATCGATATAGGTGTCACCACCATCATGCGCGCCGATGGTATCACCTGTGCAGTAAATTGACTCGAAGTCCCTGCGGATCTCAAACAGTCCACCGTCAAACCATCCTGTTTCCAGCCATCCACTAGGCATGTAGCGGGATGTACTCAATGTGTATGGGTTCTGCGCATAGTCCGAAATCGACAAGTACATGCAGTGGTAGAAGTGGCATATCCACAGGCGTCCCGAGTCACGATCATACTGCATTGTGTAGACGTAGGGAGCGTAGCTTGGAAGGATTGCCAAGCAGTGCCAGCCCTGTCGATTCCAGGCCCAAACACTTGATTGACCGGATGCAGACACGGACGCCACAAGGTAGTTGTTCATGACCGTGAGTGCACTAATGCGACCTACGTACAAGTTAGGTAAGTCACCGTGATCCTTTAGCCATATCTCCGAACTCTGTCCGTTTGCTGACCATCGGATGATTTGCCCATCGACTGCTACGTAAATATCTCCCTGCCACGCCACCATGCCAGGAAGACCCTGATCGGTATGGTATAGCTGTGTCCCTAAAGTATCGGCGTTTTTACCTATGTTCCCCGCACGCTTGCCCCATTGCGCTACACCCGAAATCATATCACCAGGGGCAAAACGGTACAGAGCGTTCAGGTTAGCGAAATAGATATCATTACCCATTCCAGCCATACCCAGGATGTTCTCGTTCGGCTCAGCGGCAAATGGCCCGCTCCACGTTGTGCCATCTGCGGAGTAATAAAAGCTTGCGCCAACAAGACGATAGAGATAGCCATTCCACTTATACCAGTGCTCTCCTGTCACTGCGCCCGCCGTGAATGCCTCCGCTGTGGACATTGTGTAAAAGTTTCCGGCGGTGTCCTCACGTCCGATGTACAGCTTGTTGTTAAATACAATCAGATCCGTGTGACTTCCAGGAGAGCCAGCCACCGTAGTCCAATTTGTACCGTTAAACTTGAGAATACTAGCGCCATTCATCCCGTAGAGATTGCCATTGAATCGAACAACCTTCGTTACCTCAGCGTAGTTCCCAACACTTGAGTATTGAAAGCAGAAAAACGGGGTATCCGTTTCGTCGGCATTCATGTACTGCCAAGCTTGATCAGCTGACACTCGAATGATGTACGTGCTTCCAGCGGTAACAGATGACGGTGTAGTAAGACAGTGCCAGTGGTGTCCATTCTGGACTACAGTACTTATCTGCGTTCCAGTTCCAAGTAATGACGGTGTTATGTTGTACTGTTTTACTGTGATGGTTGCGTCGTATGGAAAGTCTGCGTATAGCCACAATTCAGGAGCGCTAGAGTTTGAATATCTGGCCTTGACATTCCAAATTAATTCCGCCCCTGCGTCCATGTCCACAGTGGTAACACCAGTGCTTGACAAGTCGTATGGAGTTACCCAATACAAATCGTCCTGTGCCGCTGCGCTAGTAATGCCCTGCGCCGGAGGAAGTAATAACTGACGAGGTACACGACTATCGACATCACCAAATAGGAACCCACCACCTTCCGCGTCAACTGTTCCGGCCCCCGCTGACCAATCGTCCATTACCCAGGCTGACCAGTTTTGCAAGTCGTCGTATTTTCCAGCACCTTGGCCTAACTTCGCTGCCATCTGATTCGACAACTGCATTCCTAGACCATTTGGATCGGTCAGCATGTACTCGCGTAATGTTCCAGTTGTAGCGCCTAGTTTGACGTGGCCTTTCATAATGCCCTTCGATTTAGGTTGGATTTGATAGGTCGGTTAGGTGTCCAGCTTTTCCAAAAACCATCAGCGCGAGATTGATACAATTGAATCATCTGACCATGTACTTGGCGCTCTTCTGGTGCAGCTAAACCAAAACGCAATCTATGGAGGATTGCCATTGCCTGATCGTGAAGTTGTACAAATAATCTCTCATCTGGAACGACCACAGCCACATAGACGCTAGACGCGCTATTAGCCCCGTCAGTGTATGTATTGAATAAACCACGCGCCACCACATCATATGTGATTGTAGAAGCTGTACGCGTGCTTAGCGCGCCCAATACGAACTCGTCCTCCGTCTTGAAATAAGCCATTCCAGGATATGAGTTTGTAGCGTTGGCAGTGAGTACAATTGTGGTTGCGTTGGACAAGAAGTTACTCGATAGAGTTGGTATCGTAGTAAATACCTGTGGCGCTTGCGTCCAGTAGATGATGCGCGCATTGACAGCCAAGGGGAAGGTTTGGAATCTCAGCTTGCGCCCTTCGGTTGTGGTCGGTTCAATTGTGAATCCAGGCACATCGACCCAGGTATCTGTACCGTCTGTGGTCAACGGGAATCCATTGTAGGGGATCTGTCTCTCCATCTGTGGCGTAATGCACCGTTCATCCATCCAGGCGGGAAGCGAGTAAACATAGGTATTGTTGTCCCACGCGTAACTCGTCGGCTGATACAGATGTGGAACGAACACGCGCCCGCTCCACATCGCAAGAGCCTGATTGATTGCGGCGTACACCTGCGCATCCGTCCATCTTGCGTTACTGGTATCGTCCAGAAGCGTAAGAATTTCAGTGCGCAGTTGTGATTGACTGCGTGCAAACAGGTTCATACTGCTCCTAGCACAGATACCAAATTCGTACCGTCAATCGTCCATTCCCATTGGTCACAGCAAGTGTGAAATCGCTGTTGGTTGTGACCGTGATCGTCACCGTTGCCGCTGCGGCATGGTCGATTGTGCCGCTAGGCGCGCCCATAGCTACAGCGTTGGCAGTAGCAAACACGCTAGGAGTACCAGTGTTGTATCGGTCAACGTCTGAACCATCACCAATCGTAACCGTTGCAGACACATTACCAGCGAATCCGACCACATTGATCAGGGACGAACGGAGAACTGCCGCGCCAATCGGGATAGTTTCGGTAAGAGCGAACGTACCGGATGTTGAACCGCCATCAGTGAATTCACTCACCTTGACAGTCTGAGTGAGACAGTGAACACCTAGCGCCCAATCATCAGTACGAGAACCTAAGCTGCTGTGGGCGTTCTTGAATCGCTTGTAGGTCTTGTTCCCGTAGTGGCGGCGAGAACCAATCGGGGCGGTTACAGCTTGCCCAATCGTTCCGTCCAGGTCTGAACCAGCAAACCATTCAGCGGGGCCAGCCCCATCAATGCCGCTCTGGAAACTTTCAGCCTTGTTTGTAATAGGCATATGTCACCCCTAGGTAGTTGTGCTCAAACCGTAGATGTAAGCGTGTGCGGTTTCGTTCATCAACACGAAACTGTATTCGCCTAGTACATCCTTGAGCATGTAGTCACCAGTTGACGCGCGGTCAACAATGTCAAACGGACGATATGTCACCCAGCCCATGCGTTCCGGCTCAATGATGTACACGCGGTCAGTCGGACACCAGCGATCAAACACTACTTCCAGATCGCCAAAGTCCGTTGTGACTGTGGTAATGGATGAGCCGCCACGCTCCTCACTGCGATCAGTACGGATTGAACCTTCGTAGAAGCTGCTAATCTTTCGACGTTGCCAAGCATTGCAGACGATCTTAGAAGGCGCACCGCCCGCAAGGTAACATGCCTGCATTGCATCTTCGAGGGCTTTGCGGGTCAATGCGGCGCTTGCGGCGTTGGTAACGTTCGTGGTCACATACTGCTCAAACCCACCCATGCTTCGGGCGGTTGTTGCGGAACCTACCGCCCGCTTGCCATAGTAGAACGTTTGTTGCAGGAGGATTGACAGCTTGCCAGCCTTGCCGCCGTCGCCAAGTAGTTTGGAAATGTGGTAGGCCATCGTATCGGTAATACCGTACTTGCTGTCCTGCTGTTCGCTTCCCGTAACCTTCACTGCTTCGGCTAAGATCTGCGTGTAGTTGTACGGGTTGCTAACCACAGTAGTGTAGCCAGTCGTAGCGTCTGCACCTTCCAGCCGCGCAACTGTTGCCAGAGTCCACGCTGCACCATTGCTGTGACTTGCGGCAGTCGTGCCAGCAAAACCACGAATGACAGTAGCGGTATCAGTCGAGACAGACGACACGTAGAATAACTCGCTGTCAACTTTCAACACGTCGCCAGTCTTGAGATAATCACCCTGACCAGTTGTTAAGTCGAGTCCCGTCTCGCTAGTGTCCATGTCCTCAGCGATAGTCCCACTACGAGGGGCCATCGTATCTTCCAGCCATTCCACCTTGGTATGTGGGAAATTCACCAAGCGAAACTTCGATTCACCATTCAACCCAAGCATATTGAGTAGCGGCGCTTCCGTCCAATCGATCATCTTGATCAGGTCGGCAATTGACCGCTTTTGTGGGGTCGTATCTGTATAGGTAGTTCGTGTACCTGTAGCCATCGTTATTCACCTTGTAGATATTGAAGGACGAACGCTTTGCCGTCCTTTCGTTTGAGGGCGTCTTTGTAGCCCTTTTCCTTTAAACTGTCGGTTGTCACAGGAGCACCGCCGCCCAGGTCAGAGGCATTTGCTTCACGTTGCTTTGCACGCCGCTCAATCTCAGCATCTACAGCTTTCTCGAACTCAGCCTTTTGTCGCTTCGTCATGTGCTCCATTGCGTAGAAGGCCGCGTCGCCGATATTGCTAAAGTTCTGCTGCCATAAGTCATCAGCCTTCATTCCGCTGTATTCGGCTAAGCGTTGGATGTCGCTGTACTGCTGCGATAACATGGCTTGTCGTTGCTGTTCCTGCTGCAACTGCGCCATTTGCTGCCGTAGCATGTCACGCTCAATGACCACGCGCTCTTCTTCTGGAGCGGATTGCAAGCGGAAATTCTGCATATCCTGCTGCATCCGTGCCATCTGCTGCTGATATTGTTGCTCTCTAGCCATCTCCTGCTTTTTTCGATTCGATTCCCATTTGCGAAATTCTTCGCTTTGGAAGAGATCGACTTTTGCAGGTCTGCTTTCCTGTGCGGTTTCTGTCTTCTGTACTGCTTCGCTAGATTGACGCGCTGTTGCTTCGCTACGAGTCGTCGCCGCTTCTGGTGCTTGTCCAGGCGCTTGAGATGTAGACCCAACGCCGCTTGTCTCGTCTGCCATTTGGTTCATTCCTTTTGATTCGGAAAATAAAAAAGCGGGGTGCAACTCCCCGCCTTTCGGTAAGGAATCACACCCCGCTAAACACACTTGTTCAGTGAGACTTATTTAGTTGTTTGTTCGTTTATGCTTCGGTATAACGCTTCGTTCTACTCCTAAGTAATCCTCTAACGCGCCCAGCAACATTAATAGAACTTGGCGAACGGTATAGAGTAGTACCTTAGTTTTGTTGTCTACCTGAACCATGCCCTTACTATATCATAAAGTTCGCATAGTTGCAATATCTCGGTTAAAACTGAATCCAACTTGGTCGCCATTGTGCCGCTCGTACTGCCTGTTGATTCGGTTGGTACATTCCCTGCTGTGCATAGATTTGAACGTTGCGATCCGCGCCTAGTCTTTGCTGTAGCTCAGTAGGGGGAGGCGGTTGAAATCCCTGCCAATAATCATAATTGATATGTGGTGTACCGTCAGGATTGATATAGTCCACATATGCAGGAACTTCCACCATGTTACCAGACACCGGATCGCGTTCCCATTCAAAAGATTGCCCAGGATAGTACTCGTCTTTGGTTGCCTGATCGATAGGTACTTGCGCCATCTTATCCTCTCATATTTCTAGGTAGCGGTCGCCACTTCGGTATGTCCACAGCCGGAGGGCGTAGACCGCTCATGTTGATCCAAGTTGGTCGCCAGGAGTCGGGGGATTGCACGGCGGCCAAACCTTGCGATAGTCCTTGGCTGTAGATCTGCGGCCATCGGTCAGTGTTGGGAATGTAGTTGGATGATCGATACCCACCACCCCCACCACCCCCACCAGAACGACCACCACCGCGAGACGTTGACTCCTTCTTCTCTCCACCGTACCACCATGTCAAAAAGTCAGAAAACGTTTCGTGTGCAGAGAAGAAAGCGCGCTTTGTATACTTGTCCCAACTAGATTTGTACGCGCCGAACACCTGCCAAATATCTTCACCGAACAGCCCCATCGCTTCGTTGAAGTCTTTCCCAAAGTTGTACTTGAACTCTAAATTATCCTCGTCCTGGTTTCCATAGTTAGCGGGTCTACCATTTACCCAAGCGTGAAGTACTTTGGCAGTTGGATGTTCTTCAAAGTATGCCGCCCGTGCCGCCTTTGATTCCTCTGTGTCTTCCCACTTCGGAACCTTCGCCCATTCCATCCAAGCATCTTCACCGAACAGGGACTTGGCCTCTGCGTACTGATCTGGATTCCAGGCGAGCATGTTGTAAATCTTTAGTTCTGGATGTTCAGACAGATAAGCTTTACGCTTGTCGCCTTTCGGTAATCCATAGTAGGAATCCCAAAGTGCGCCAGCGTCGTTACCGAACTCACCTACAACACTTTCCCGTTTTGCTTGCCACTGCGCTTCTCGGTAAGCGAACTCGTCATCTATCGCTTTTTCCCTTTTGACTTGGGCGTCGGTTTTGTTTTTGTTTTCTGCTTCGGTGAGCAGTTGGCTTGCTTCTTCATTTGACACTCCTAGTTGTTGGCTTAACCAATCAGTACGTTGTTTCTCCCAGGCGTCCAGTTGATCGCCATAGGTCTTATCTCCCTTGACATACACTGGTTTGTCAGGAAAGTTGTAGGTTGCATAGTCGATTGCTTGCTGCTCCTGAAAGTCAGCTTGCTCTACTGGATTCATCCCCTTAGTTCGTTCGTCGAATACCTGTTGCTGCGCTGACTTCCGTTCGTCGGGCGGTTGTCCACCTGTGGGCATAGTAGCCGATTGCGTGTACATGTTGGGCGCATAGGTTTGATTTGCGTTGTACACACTCGGATAGTTCTTGCCAATCAAACTATCCACCACGAACTTGCTAACGTCACCTGTCGTCGGGTCTTTAGTTGTCGCCAGGAAAGTTTGAACTGCGTCACTCCCCAATAACTTCGTCGCGTACTGTAACATCCCATTGAGACGAGCCTGGTACATATCTTTCTTGGTAATCGATGGATTGTTCCCGATAGCAATGTCCACGGCGGAAGAGCCAGCCTGAGTAAGCGAGTCCTTCAAATCCTTCTGATCTGCGTACATCGCTTGTTTGGATGCGCCGATCCCAGGACGTTCCTTGCTCAAATCAGTAATCGACTTCTGCGCCCATCGCGATTGAACGCCAGGGTTATCCGCTAGGACTTCTTTGCTTGCAGTCTTCCCCCCATACATGTTGTTGGGCGTGTACTGCGAACCAAAGTATTGATTCTGTGCCGCCAGGATATTGCTTTCAGTTGTGTCGTAGAGCGTAGCAGAAACACCCGACATACTGGTTAGATGCTTTGTTCTATTCTCTTCTGTTGCCGCTTGCGTTGCCTGATTGATAATCTCCTGCATTCTGGCATCGGGAACTAATCGGGATTGTTCTGGTAATGCCTTCTCTCCACCGTATGCCTGTCGCAGATAGTCTTGCGCGAACTGTGCCTCTGTCGGCGTAATGTCGCCACGTTGGGCCATGTTGCTGATTTGACGACCTATGATGTATTCAGCGTTGCCAGGGCGCAAGGCAGATGGAACATTCTGAATCCCAAAGATATTCGCCGCTTCCCACGATAGCGCCCGACCGAGCGGAAAGTAACCAAGTGGGCGTACATCTTGTGGATTCTTTGCGCCACTCGCTAGCCCTATCCCATCGGCAAGGAATGGGTACACCCCAAAGCCCATACTTTGCATGGACTCCAACGCATACTGCATCATTCCCTCACTACTATCAGGGGTGGAGAACTTATTCGCCAACATGCTGATCGAGTTGGGCCAGAACTGACCAAGATCGAGATAGGCGTAATACTGCTTGTCCCCGATCTTAATCGGTACTGCCCCCTGGTAACGTGCAGGCATGTTCGGATCTTGCGGTTGACCAGCGATACTGCTAGCGAGTTGCGGTAAATCTTCCTGTAGTTGATTGATTCGCCGGAACAACGAAGGTTCATAGACCATTCGTTCGATACTATTCTTCAACGTGCGAGTGAACCAGAAGTGATAAGGCATTACTAGCCCTAGCAAGTCATCCATGCGGGTCTGATTGAGCCTGTCAGGCACGACAAAACTACGCATCTTGTTTCCATAGTCAGCAGCAGCATTAAGAACATTATCAACCTGTGGCGCAATCTGCGTTCTGAAAATCCGGTACGCTTCAAGTTGCGCGGCTTCGGTCAGCTTGTTCGGCTGAATCTTCACATAGTCATTGTACGCATTGACTAGCTGTTGACGTAGCCGATTAACTTCCTCTATCCCCTGTGTGGACATATGCCCCATGTTTGGGGCCACAGTTGCGCCAGCCTTGCCAACCTTTTGAGATTGCTCAATGAGCGCTTGTTCCATCATTGCGACTACATCTTCAACCCCTTGCTTCGTCACGCCAGCGGGAGGGATGTAATTTGGATCGTCGAATTTCCACAGCGGGGGCATATCTTCTACAGCCATTACAGTTTGCTCTAGCTTGGTTGCCTTGGCTTTCTTCCCCTTCTTGGAAAGTTGAGAGTAGGAGCCTAAGAATCTTTCCACATCGCTAGAGTTTTCAATTTTCATTCCAGCGATTGTATTGCCATACAAATTTTCAAACTTCTTGCCCTCACCAATATTGATTACACCTTGTCGCTTGTAGGTTGCAATCATTTGATCTATTCCTGGTAGGCCGTATTCAGCCTTAGCGATTCGATCCCACTCTGCACGCATCGAATCACGAGCAACCTTAGCCGCTTCCTGTTCTGCTTTCGCCATGTCCACAGCGGACGCATTGTCAAAGACAACCGTACCTGACATGATATTGTCAAGTTCTGATTCTGTGGCTAGTTCTGTTCCTGCGTAAGTCCCTTTGTACTTGCTGATAATCTCATCTGGAACCATCGCCTGCGCAGTCTTGACGGTTGAATCAGGCATCAGCAGATGAGAGCCATCGGGACGACGCACCCACCAAAAGCCCTCTTTTGAGGATTGTCCGATTAATTCAAGTGTGTCGTTATACTGCGCTACCTTCTTGCCCTTGGGCGCAGAAGTGAACGCATCAGCCCAGGTCAACCCCGTACCCTTCCCGTACAATGTCGTTTGCGTCTCTGCGTTACGCCAGCGTGCTACAGCGTATTCCGTGTGTTCTTTCCACTTGGCGTTACGGATACTGAAATACTGCTCCCAGGCTTTTGCGCTCAGCACGCCATTCTCGCCCATCAATCTGTCCCTAGTTTTGTCTAGGTAGGCGCGCACCTTGGCTCCTGCCACATTGATATCTCGGTCAGCGGCAACCAACACATCCATAACATCGGTTGTCGATTGTGGCATTTCCCCAATCACACGACGAGCAGAAGCATAAGCGCGAGCCGCCGCCCGATCTTCAATAGCTCTCTTTGCTGCGATAACTTCCTGCATCATTGCTTTATCGTACTTGGCTGATTGAGGATTCAACGCCAAGGATTGAAACAATTTCGCTTCATCCTGTCGGGCCGTTCGTTCAAGTTGCCCCCAAGCGGAATAATGTGGCGATAGATCCGCACCTTCATTCAGCAATCGTTTCGCATCACTGATTACTGTCTCGATTCTTGTCCGTGTTTCTGTCCAAAGTTGTTTAGCCGCTGGAAAATATTCTGTAGCCCAAAGCTCTTTCCCGCCCTTTGCAAGCACGTCTTCTGCCATTTCGGACAAATGTACGCGGGTATTCAATAAAAGCTCTTGGCGTTGCGCCCACACGTTGTAGAGTGCATATCTAGCGTTGGGATCTTGGCTGTCAGTGATGAATTGAACAAGAGTGTCAAGCAGTCCTTTTTCCTTCTCTGCTGCCGCTACTGCCTCTTGTGTTGCCACCTTAGCTACAGCGGGGTCTAGCCCGTTCTTTACCGCAATGTCCACAGCTTGCGCATATTCTCCAGCGTCCTTGGTCAGTTCTATGTCTGTCCAATCATACCGCTGTGGAGATATCGGTGAATCAATCGTCCGCTGCGCATAGCGAGACTGAGCCTTATTCAAGATGTCGTCTAGTCTCGATTGAAACTCTTCTGGTGTCTTGGCTGTCTGTACTGCTTTGTAGATTCCTCCAAGTTCATCGACGGTCAGTACGTTGTCAATCTGCGCGGCGTACTGTTTGAGATCGAACGGGCGTTCCATCCCCGCCATCAAGCTATTGAACTGCTTGAACATCGCCGCTTTGCCTTCGGTCTGTAGCGTGTGGGAAAGCTGATTTACAATCACGTTGACGGTACGTTGCTCTACTCCTGCCTGTTTTAGTACGGGGGCAAGTGTTTCGTTCAGAGTTTTGGGGATGTACTTCTTGTTCATGTCCATCACGGACTTGGCCCAAATGTTATTAGCCATCGCCTCTTCCCATTTTGCGGATGGCTTCACTAATCTACCTACACCCTTCCCCATTTCATTTGCGGCAGACATGGCTTTTTCTTCGACCAACAAAGATGGCATCACGTCGCCGTAAATCTTGCCAAGGGAGTCCCGCCACTTACCCATATAAAACACGCCATCGCCAGCAGCAAGGCCAGCAGTAGCCGCAATGTCACGAACCCACGAGCCAGGATTAAGCGTAATCTGAAATGTACTTAGCGAACGTCGAGCAATGTTGCTAACTTCATTTGCAAAATTCTTCTGTGCTGTCTTCTTCGCTGCGTCCCAAACTCCATAGCGTTGATAGCCAGCGGTCTTTAGACTATCTGAAAGCTCAGCGGTGAAGAGAATCTTGTTGAATTCCTGTTCTTTCTTTAGTGACTTGGCGTCCTGCAGGAAGTCTTTCGCTAAATTGTTCCAGGTCTTAAGCGCGTTCTGTACGTCCTTGTCTGCAAATTGCGCAAGGCCAAGATACACTTTCCCCGTTTCATCTGCCAGATCCCGAATGTTCTTTGTCCAGAACAGTTGATAATCAATACCGTTCTTTATAGCTGTGGACATTTGTTTACTGTCGCTCATGATGTTGAGCAACATACGCGCATCGTGGGCGTTGTCCACATCAGAGAGCATACCGAGTACAGCGTTCGTCAAGTGGTACGCATCTTGTTGCGCCTTACTTGTCCCTTTTGTCCAAGTGAAAATCTTGGAGTACGGTTCAAATACCTGCTTGATTTCGGGAGATAGGCCAAGCTTCTCAATGTCCACAGCGATAGACTCAGGCGCAACTTTCAAGAAGTCGTCAGCACTTTGTAACATTCGACGTTCGCCAGGAGAACCGAATACTTTCTTTGCTGTATCCCCGAACAGGCCCAATCCTTTGAATAACATCCCAACGCCATCAAATATCGGATCGGGCGCTGCGATCTCGATCAGCATTTGTTCCCATGTTGTATTAGCGTTGACAATATCGAAGTCATTGGTTTGCGATTTCTGATAAGCTTTGTAGCCAGCAAGGGCCGCTTGCTCTAAGTAACTATCCTTGTCGCCCTTGTCGGTAGACGCTGCGGCCAGCGCCATGTAATACTCTGCTTGGCTCTTATAGTTCGACGCTGACACCGTTTTGTCAACCAGTTGCTTACGCGTCTCTGCCTGTGCTTGCGGATTGCTATAATTCAGTTCAACAAGTCCTGTAATCTCACCAGCGCGCTTTAGATCGCCAGTGTTAGCCAGGTCTTTGATTTCCGTTCCGGTCAGTTGTCCAGCTTGTTGGAACTGTTGTAGCGTCGGGCTAGCGCTATCAATTGCGCCTTGGATATTCCCACCCGTGACCATCTTGGATAGTGCATCCAGATAAGCACCGCCATAGCTGCGAATGTACTCGCCTACGGTATTCTTCTGATCAGGCTTGCGAGTCATCCCGTAGTCCATTAGTCCCTGTGATGTATTGACTAGACCAACTACAGGAGCCGTTGCCGTGTAGCCAATCGCCGTATCTCGTGATGTCTCGATCATCTTGCTGACGCCACCAACAATGTTAGCGCCCAGCTTGCCCAGGCCAGCAAGTTTATCTTCCGGTCTTGTCGATGGATTATTCCACGCATCAACAAAACCCTGTCCTATCTGTTGCGCACCTTCCGTTATTCCTTGCCATGTATCCCACACGCTAGCAGTTCCGTATGGTCTACGGTCGTCAAGCTGCTGGTTGGCATTCTGCATCTTCTGGTATGCGGCTGTCTGAGAGAACGGTGTCATGCCTGTAACCCCTGTTACAGGATCTAAAACCTGCCCTAACCCTTCGGTCAGTTTCTGCCCAGGAGATCCGGTTGCTACATTCTGCGCTTCAATCGCCTGTGGATATCGGTATGGTGTTTTGTCGGACAATGGCAAGACAGGATTGATATAACTCGGTCTAGGCTGTGGCCCCTGTATCGGCCCTTGTTGCTGTGTGTTGACGTTGGATTGCAGCGTAGGCGAATAGGTCTGTGTCTGCTGGATCTGTGGCGCGCCAATATCAGGCCGTGCCATCGGCTGAATCAATTCCGGTCGCCACGCTTGCGGCTGTGGAGGTTGCTGCACTTGATTCTGTGGTAGGGGATTATATCTCGGTATGTCCACAGGTGGGGGGGGCAACGGGTTGTACTGTGGCTGTGGGGGAGCGCCACGATCAGGAGCAGGAGGATTCCACAGGGGCAACCAAGGATTGCTCTGCTGTTGCGGCTGTGGATATTGCACGACTGGTTTAGGTGGGGTCGGCACAACCACAGGTTTAGGCGGTACATAAGGCGGCGCTATCTGTTGCTGTTGGAAAAAGTTATCCCAATAGCTGTTACCTGTATCAACTGGCTTTTTATACTTCTGTGGTTTGCTAGGAGGCATATTATATTGTGTCCAGAATGCTATACTCTCCACCTGTGCCACTGGCGTAACACGTATAGTTGTCTAGAGTGTTGCCTTCGTATGTATTAAACAGTCCGTGCAGCGTATTGCTGACGATTCCGGCATCGGCAATCGTCACGCTGCCAATTAGTGCCGTTGGCGTGTAAGCTCGATACGAACTGCCAATTTTACCAACGATTAACCTGCTAGTAGTCACTGCCGACGACAAAACATTCGTCCATACCCCAGCTACACACTTGTCAATTTTACAGTTTGTTCCGTCACAATACACAAGAGTTCCATTTTGCGGGTTGGTGCTACTATCCCAGTTGAGCGCTAATCCGACTTGCGTGCCAGAGACAACAGCGAGGTCGATACCAGCAAACACGTCGTTGGTGGTGGATGCGTGGAGAGATAATAAATCCTTCAGCAGTAATTTTTTAGCAGAAATGTTATCGAAAAGCGCAATGACACCGCTACCAAACCCTAGCAATTGCACACGAGCGTTGCCCGATGCAATGCAGCGTGTAGAAACTGCACCCAACTGATACGAACTGCTAGACAACAAACCTGTGCTGTTCTGAACAACGACAGAACCGTTATAAATGCCGATTTTCCCACCAGCCCCACTTATGTTTTTCGACCAACCTGTTACCAAGAGCCATTCGCCAGTGGTCATGCTAACATTCTGGTATACGCCATTACCGGAAGCGCCATCCGTATTTGTGACCTGCTGCGCCTTAGAGCCAGTATATGCAGTTGCAGATTCGGTAGGCGTAACTGTACCAACCGTTGTCCAATTAGGCGCTACACCAGCGACGTATGCGCCCTCCATATCGCCATTGGTCAACAATTCGCTTCCTATGGCGGGTGTATTAATCCCATTCCCACCTGACACACTCCACGTCGTGCCACTCATGGCAACGCCACTTCCACCTGAACCTAGCCCGCTTGTTTCGGCGTGACCGTTGCCATCCGAAAGGGTGGCGGAGGAGTCGAAGCCGTGGGAGGCGAGAGGAGGCGCTAGATAGTAGCCAGCCGAACGAATGTAATCAGCGCTGCCAATACTAGTTGTTCCAATTGTAACTACGCCGGGATACTCATTTGCGTTTCCGGTTGCGCTTATGAAAATCAACGATGGATAAGTAAATGTTCCGCCTTGAATATAGAAATGAGCACCAGTAGCACGCAAAGCTACATAAATAATATAGTCAGTACTGAGCGAGATGGAACCAACCGTGACAGTTGTACCGTTGGCGATAATTTGTAATGTCGTACCGTTGAGCACAATCGCATCATTAAGTGCTCCTGATTGATTGGTGCCAAAACCTGCCGCAAGTCCAGCGCTGGATTGATTTAGTTTTGCAGTAGCCACTAGACCCACAGAGCGTGTTCGCAATGGATACCATGATCCAGGATTTCCGGCACCGACCCCGCCAGTAGCGAATGACAAAATGCCACTACCGACTGACATTTTACTATTGCTGTCGGTCGCGGTGCGCAAACTGCCATCTGTCGCCAGCGTGTTATTTACGCCACCCGCGGCAAGGGTATCGCTGAATTCATCTCGTAGCAGATAAGTCCACCCTGCGCCAGTAAAATGCGGAATGAACCCATTTCCTAGCATTCTCATTAGTTAAGCACCTTCTGAATGTCCACAGCCGATACTGTACCGAGTCCTAACACCTGCGCCCGACTTTGACCTGCAATTGTTGCTGACCAGTTCGGATCTGGTTCGGTTTCAGCGAGAAGAGATTGCAGAGCCGTTTTACTTGCTACGCTCAATTTGCCACTACAGATAGCCAAGTAGTTTGTCATCTGCAATCGGTCATTAGCTTTGATGGCTTCCTCTGTACGGTCAACAATCCAGCCAGCAATATCGCCAAGCTTAACAACGTCAGTTGGTGCAGCTTGAGCAACCACAGCGAAGATACCGGAAAGTGTCAATCGTTTTGGAATATCGGGTTGTGGCATTTGGTTGTCAATGGATGGCGCAAGGTTAAGCGCGTTTGCGATCCCTTGATAGTCCTGTGCTTCCCGCAAGGTATCGTAATCGCTGCCCATAATTTCGGTCTTGAGTACTTCGTAGTCCATAAGTTCCCCCTATGCTGCATCAATCCAGTAGGTAACATTTACATAGTGACTATTCGCGCCACTGAGATTCAAAACCAGAGCAGCGTTATTCCCCACTTCCCAAGCTGGCTCCATGTCCTTCGTAACGCCATCACCTTGCGACGGAAGGATAACAGTATAAACACTGGTAGATCCGAACTTGATAATCGATGTGGTTGACGTGGAACTTGCGTTCTGCAGCGTGATGCTACTCAATACAATCTGTCTTCCCGACCCAGGAGCAGCGATGATCGTATTATCCCCACTGCTTCCCGCTGTGATTGTCGCCATTACTGGCGGTTGATAGTATGTTAATTCCCTCATGTTCCCCCCTATGTGCTAGCTAAAAGTTTATAGGTAGTTCCTGCCACCTTCACCGTTACGTATCCTGTCGCTGCGGGCGCTCCTGCGGTGTACCCGCCTACATCCCACGTTACACCGAGTGCAGTTCGTATTGTTCCAATGAACTGAGCAACATTTGCAGCTAGAACAAGACGACTTGCACCAGAAGAGTTCCCAAGCCTTAGATCGCCCGTGTCGGCTTGTAGGTAAATATCATCATTCGATCCAGACGCATCCCCAACATATCCTCTTCGTGTCGTCCCATCGCTGTCATAGAATCCGATGTAACCGATTGAGGCATCGCCGCTTGTGCCATTCCCGACAATCTTTAATCCCTGCGCCGCGCCGGAAATTGTTTGCGTTTCGGTAAAGGTATTCTCCAAAGCAAGCCGCGCAAGTTCAGTCAGTTGCGCACCATCCAGCTTGTCAGCATCCAGCAAACTACCGCTACCGTCCACAGGTAAAAGCATCACGAGGATTCTCTTTGGATTGAACCATTCAGCCTGTGTCTCTTGAATCAAATCAGCCATCATTATCACCAGTTTGTAACAAATCTTGCTGTGGGCATTTGAGATCGTCCGCTTGCTTGTAACGCCGCAATGCGTTCCTGTGTTGCCCGTTGCGCCGCTGCGTCTGCCGCGTCTTGCTGTAGTCGTTGACGAGCAATATCAAGATTGCCCATGCCTAACGTCCGATCAAGAGTTAATCTCCCCTGTCCTAGACCAAGATTCCCTTGAGTCTGCATCTGTTGGATGTCAGCATTTCGATTACCAAGAGCGTACTGGTTCTGATAGTTCAGCAGTGTGTTTGCGTTCTGTTGTTGCCCTAACGAATATTGATTCTGGTAGTTCAACAATTGATTAGCATTTTGCCCTTGGCCCAGGGTGTAATTCATATCGTTCTGCTGTTGCTGCGTGTTGTTTTGCAACAGGCCAAGCTGATACTGGTTTGCAATCTGGTTTGCTTGGTTCGTGTTCTGCTGTTGTCCAAGTCGCAACTGATTAGCGTTTTGCTGTTGGTTTGTCTGATTGTTTAAAATCCCAAGCTGATATTGATTCTGGTTTTGCTGTTGTTGTGTCTGATTCTGCATCTGACCAAGTGCATATTGGTATTGATAATTCAATAGCTGATTGGCGTTCTGCTGTTGCCCTAACTGCTGCGTCGTGTTGTTCTGTGCCATTCCTAAATTGTATTGATTCTGAACATTCAGCTTGCTAATCTCATTCTGTGCAGTCTGGATATCAATCAACCCTGCCTTATACTGTAATTCAATGTCAGCTTGACGGTTGGCTAAGTTTTGCTGCTGCTGCTGGATGTTCTGATTCCACGCTTGCTGTCCACCAAGATACCGTTGTTGCCATTGCTGCTGCTGATCAGCGGAAGCTTGCTGTTGAGTAGCTAGATTCTGATTAAACTTGTCCAGTCTCTGCTGATAACCAAACTGCTGATTCCATTGGTTCTGTGCTGCCAACTGTTGTTGTTCGGCCAGAGTCATTTGGCGATTGCTCAATCCCTGTTGATAAGTATCCAATCCCTGTTGGCGCGCTAGCTCTTCGTTCCATCTTCGTTGAGCTTCGGTAAAGTCCTGATTGTATTGCGCCTGGTTCTGTTGAAACTGAGCAAGTGGTAAGGTGTTGTCAAGGTATCGCTGATACTGTCCAGCTTGTGTATCGTTGGCCCATTGACCAGGATCGAATAGGCCACTCTGATAGTTCTGGTAAGGATTCCCGCCACCAACCGGATCGTACTGCTGCCCTTGATTATTATTTGTCATGTACCCATATGGGTTGTTCGCCATAAATTACCTCGGTTGTCCTGCTAATGCGGCTAACTCCTCCGCTCGCGGCATCGGTTGCCCTGTCATATCCTGAAATAATTGTGGGTTCCCACCCTGCGGAAGTCCCAACATCTGCGGTGCAATCTGCCCTTGCGCCTGTGGGGGTAGCCCGCCACCCATTCCATTGTTCAAGCCTTGCGGTTGCATCGGCATAGGCTTAGGCTGTGGAGGTGGAGGCATTTGCCCTTCCATCAAAGTTCCATCTGGCATCTTGTGCATTAGGCCAGCGTCGATCAGCGGCTTCTCGTAGGGAGTGCCAGCAATTAGTTCTAGCCAATTGTCGGGAAACTTCTTCTGAAAGATTGCGATTGCCTTCTTGGGGGCCATCTCAGGCGCTTCCATCAGGCGCTCGAAATCGACTCTCATTTGTTCATCAGGTGGCAACTGCTCAGCGTTCACACGGTCACGATAGGTCTGCTTCGACATGATACCCATCTCAACCTTGCGGATACCGAGTGTTTCCTTCTGCATGGTGTCCTGTGGTACGAGAGGTTCAAGGGTGACAAGGTTGTCATATTGACCATTGATATCCTCTTTGGTCAGAGTTTCCCGATACGTGGAACCCGTCGCCGCGTCCTTGCCCCACACCGCGACGCCCTTCACCCCCCCAAACTCTTCAACACAGGAGAACATAATCTCGTTAGCGTACTGCAATGACATTTCCAGATTCTCACGAAAGGGATTGATTCGCCCACGTGCGGCCCCACTCAGGGAATTTACCCCATAGCCCGATTGAATGTTTCCAGCGTCACCGAACATCACGCGAGGGAAAGTGCTGTCTTGCATTGCTGCGGTTACTCGCTGTTCAAGTGTATTGACGATGGGCAAGTCGGGCCTTGGTTGAATCACATCAAACTTTGTACCCATCGGGTACTGTTTGGTTTGCCCAGGCTTGATCTCAATATCGCCAACGTCGATTCCCTGATCGTTCATCACGGCGACATGGGGCCAGAAATAGTATAGGTTTCCCGTGGCGATTTGTGACACCAGCCTACATTGATATTTCCACAGGTCGATAATGGGATAGATAAGGGGTAACGCTGCCCATTTACTATCGAGGTAGTTGCTAACATCCCCGAATCCCACCACAATAGGGATGTGCTTATAATCAGTTCTTGTTGGTTTCTTTCCGAACTTGTCATCAATGAGTATTGCATTCCAGATATTCCCGTCCTTCGGGCTGACATACCAGAAATCGATCACGTCGATCTCTTCGTCGTCGTCGTAATCCTCGTAGTCAAGCTTCGGGTAGCGCCCCTTTATAGAACAAATTTTCTCACAATACTTATGATAGGCGTACTCGGTATAGAGGGGATTGCGCACTATCCCGACATTAAGCGGATCGAGCGGTCTGATCAGAATGGGGAATACCCTGTCTCTCATTGATTTCGGATAGTCATCCTTAACCCAGTTCACGGAGAACGCATGTTTGCCGCGAACAAATGATTGCCACTTCAATAGTTCCAGCACATTCATTCTCTGCTGTTGATAGATGCGCTGATATGCCGCTGTCAACCATCGCTCTTTGCGATCTGCGGTCTGTTCGTCGTCGGCGGTTTCACCACTTGCGGGAACCTCAACGCGAGGCATGGAAGATAGTAGGCGAGTAGCAAGGTTGACGTCATTAAACGGGGCCGGAAGGGTGACTTGCTCCTGTCCATCGACATTGATCGCTTCTGACAAAGACCGCTTGAAAGCTTTCAGTTCCCAAGCTTCCTGCGCTTTGGTCGCAAGCTTCCTATACTCCGTCTGCTCTTCTTCGCAATCTTCAACTAAGTCTTTTATCTCGTCTACGTCGTACTTCACGGTTGCCCCTTAAAACAAAAAAGCGGAGTGACTCCCTCGCCATTACCGCAAAGGAAATCACCCCGCCAATAAAAATCAGTAGGACTTATTCGATTAGTTCCAGTACTTTCGCTGCTGTGCTGGCTTTGATTTTATCTTCTGTGTGAACGGCCCGTACCAGTCCAGCAACCCATACCCTAGCGCTTTGATTGCATCATTGTTTCGGTCAATCGGAACATTTGGCACATCACTCGAAGGACGGCGATCGGGCCATTTCCACAGGCTAAATTCAGATAGCGGTTCATACGCTAGGCCATCAGGAGACACAGAAGTCTTCAAATGGCTGTCAAAGTACACCAAGGGTATCAACTCTTCACCTTGCGCCTCTGTGTTAGCGTAGCCGCCTACTCTAGCGCGTACCGTATTGATCAAAACTTCTACGGGCCACTTCCGAAACCTTAGATTTATTCCAGTTAACTCGTTCCATATTGTCACTTGGCTCTTGTTAGCGTGGGTTTGTGTCCCCGCCACATCAATTATACCACTCTTTACGAAAGAATGATAGGTAGATTTCTTGAATATGTCAACAATTTGATAAACAGTCAGGCCGTGCTCGTAAATTGCGTCCAGAACATGACAGTATTGTCCAACTTGTTGCGCAAACCACAACGCGTAAGTGTGTTGAGCGGGGTCAATGAATATTTCCACAGGCAGGGTAGGGTCAAAGTCGAGCTTCTTGACGTTTTTCTTGTAATCAAATTCAGGAATGACCAAGCCACGCTTCTTTCTTGGCTTGGCCCCAAACCTTTCATCGAACAAATCGGGTGGATAGCTGCGCTTTAGTCCTAGAATCTCCGGATCGCTCTCGCCTTCGGGAAAAACTGCTGTGTTACTCCACGTCGGAAGGGAAAAAGACTTGCCACTTTCATCGTTTGGAGCTTCCCACCGCTCCAACATATCAGCATACCAAGGAAAACCGTTCTCCAACGTACCAGAAAGGATGATCCAGCCACGAGTTTCAGCAACACGGCCCCGAAGTTTGAGCCAAACATCGTTTGTTTGTTGGCCCGACTCCACCATCAAGACGCCGTGAACCGTAAAGCTTGCCAACTTTGACACATCGGAACTTGTTCGAGTCTCAATCGTGGCCCGCCAATCATCACCAAACACCAAGTGCATGATCCAAGGTTGCGTCTTCGTCTCCGGCATCGAAATTTTATCGACCATACCGAGCGGTTTCAGCGCCCTGTAAAAGTATTCAAACTCCGCTCTTGCCTGCGCATAGTCAGGCCCAACAATCCAGTAGGTAAAATCGCCTGTTCGGTTGGTCGGGTCGATGAAAATCAACGACACGGCAACCGAAGTAATCGACTTTCCAGCCCGCTCCCCACCGCAAATCAGCGCAAACCTAATATCATTGCGCACGATCTCACGGATGATTGTTGCTTGTGTAGGATTAGGGGAATAGTTCATCATTCCCCAACAGGCTTTGAGCCAACGTTCATTCATAACATGAGACTCGACAAGTCTACCTCGCTCTCCTTATCATTACTGTGCGAAATTAGACTTCCTTTTTCTGCCCACAAAAGAACATCCATAACATCATCGAACAACTCAATAGCATACACTTTGTATCCGTTTCCAGACCTAATCAGCTTAATTACCTTCAAATCCAACAACTCTGAAATGCACCTGTCTCGCTCTTCGGAATCTAGACTGCAATACCTGCCAACTTCTGATAATGTCGCAGTACCAGGCTGTCTAAAAGCAACAAACTTAAAAACAGAAATTAGATCTCCTATCCAATCCCTACGCCTGTACTTGAGTCTTTCAGAAAAATCAATACTAGAGCGCACGTCAGATCCTTTAACTTCCTCAGACAAGACAATACGCGCTAAAGATCGGTTACACATTAAGCACAAATCTGCATTTTTAGGCATCTTATCTGATACATACAACGGTTTCACACTAGTGCTCCCGCACCCACGATTCAAAAACTGAAATTTACGATATGTTCCATCTGGACACAACGTAGGGAGCCAATCTAAAGAAATCAATCTATCGTCCTTTACATCCAAATCAACGACGAGATGACAGTTTCCAGAGTCGTTATAACGTCCAAATTTATAATTAACTCTTCTCATTTGCTAACTCCAAATCTCAGGATAAAAATCAATCGGCTGTACCTGCATCACGGTCATCCCGTCGCCCAGTTCATGGGCAACCAAACAAACCTTATCAATGTCAATTCGTGTAGACCTACAATACGCCGTGATGTAATCGGCTATCATGTTGGCGTCTTTGACTATGATCGGGGCAGGGGGGCGGTCAGCCCATTTATGAAACAGGAGTGCTACTACTGCTATCCCTGCACCAAGAGCAATACCTACGAACATCTGATACAGTTCGCTCATCTTCCGTTCTTCGCCTCGTACCACAATTTTCGGAATTCGGTCATCTTGCCACCAGCTACAATACAGGCACCTTTACGACGAACAATGTCCACAGCAGCAGCAGGGTCAATGCACTTGTCGCTAGGGTAAGTAGTTGTCTCGGAGATGAGCTTACCCTTTACTTCACTTACTCGGTATGCTGTGGTCATACTTCCGGCAACCGCCATAGTTCACGCCTTTACCTTTTTCCCTGCCCACTTGAACCAACGATTCCACGCAGTACGATAATCGCATTTTCGTTTCTTGCGATAAGCAGTAATAATCTTGCCCAGGTCGCCCGCCTTGTGTTCTTCGGAATAGTATTTCCCAAATATGCCATCGGTACGAGTAGATGTTGACTTACTCACTTAATCATCTCTCCCAACAGACCAGGAATCCACGACAAGTCAAACCCAAACCACATGGCAGCGAGAAGAAGAACGGTAACGCAGACGACCACAACGACTACTATTGATTTGTTTTCACTGATTAATTGAATCATTTCCTACCACTCCGTTATTACTTCAACGTCATCAAAGCCAACTTCTTGAAGCTTGATCCAAATGTACTGCTTAAGTGCCATGTTGTTCGGATCGGCCTCTTCGATGTAAACCCTATGGCCCTCTTCGCCTTCACTATTAATATATGATTCGGCACTCACACAGCGAAAGCTCATCCAGTTTGCCACCCAGTCTCGATGATGATGCTCCTTGATTCTTTCGCAAATGGATTCACAGTTACTCTTTAGTTCTTGCAGATATGACATCGAAACTATCTCCACAGCCCGAATACAGCAACAATGACCGAAAGCAACAGGCAACCAACAGACAACGATAGAAACAAGTACTGTGAAGGGGGAACGTAGTTTCTTCGCAGTTCCTTTTTCACTTCCATTATTTCCATCTTCATCTCTTTGAATTCCTGTGTTAACCCAGGTAAGCCCAGGTAGCCGCCAAGCAATTCTTCGATCTTTGATACCCTCAGTTCAATCTTTGCAATGGTTTCAGTGAGGTGGCTTTGTCGCTCAGATGCAATGTCACTGAGGGAAATCTTACTGTTTTCAATTTTACTTCCATCACTGCCAATGTCGATTTCAACATCTGCCATCACTCACCACGACCGCTACCCTATTAGCGGATTCCATTATTTCACCTTCTGCGCCCTGACGTATCCTTCTACGGCATCGTCCGCGACTCTGCGATATACATCAAGATAGGACTTGATTGCAGACAGATTCTTTTCTAGCGCATCCATTCTTTTTATGTTTTCAAATATCGGATACGCTGGTGAACTATCTCCTGCCTCACTGCTAGAAATCGCATAGGCAATCTCTTTAAACTCTTTGAAGAATGCACCCCATAACCTAGTCAATTCATCACCGCCGCCAAGACAATCATCGGCAGCTAACTCCATTTGATAATGAAAATAACCAGATTCATAAGAACCGAACTCTCTACTCATCTTTCCTCCATCACTTCACCCACTCCTGTGGACATAATCTATCCAGTTCAGCCCAAGATTTCTCTTTGCCACGAAACTTTTTAGGGAGCATACAGCTAGGCCAATCATCAGCGTTGTACTGGCCCTCGTACTCCTTGATCGGCTCTGTCTCTGTTCGCTGGAATAGGATCTGCGCGAACGGCTTGCCAACCTCCAAGTAGGCCCCAGGCCCAGGGACGTGGGCAGTTAGCTCTACTGTCCAATGATTGCTGTAGCCTACATCCCCAAAACCAGCATCATCACAAACGGTAATGCCTGTTCTTCGTGTAGTGGACTTAGAGCGTAGCTGACCAAGGATGTCACCGAAGCTGCCAATCCTATCCTTCGTCATGCCCAACAAGGTCATGCCAGAAGGAACCAATACCTTGATGCCATCCTTCACTTGCAACGGCCCATAGTACCGAGGATCGCCATTCCCCTTGGGAAAGAGAAGGTAGAACCAGTTGCCCAGCACTACATCGTAACTGTTCGGATTAAGACGATTAAGATCGAACTCACTGATCGTAATCTTGCCTGACTTCATTGCTTTCACAATATCGTTACTACTGAACATAGACCCCCGTTAGATTTTCTGAAATCAATTTGGATGTAGGTACAATAACCTAACCAACTGAAAACTGAACTACCCCTACCTAATCTAATGCTCTGCTCCGCAGCTTCACCACTATAATATTTTTCACCTTCCGACTGTTCTGAACTGACTCTTGCGCCGCCGATGTGGGGTGTCCACCTGCGCAGTAAGCTATATCCACAGCGTTGACGTCACCCCTTCACCGTCGCCAACAATGCAAGTTAACCATTCTTATCTTGCGTTTCTGTTGGCTCTGGTTCGGGTGGAAGGAGGGGCGCATCATTGCTCAATAGCTCTTGCAATAGCTCAGTCTTGCCAGTATCACGTACCACTTGCTGGACTGGTTTGCCTGCACCATAGGCTAAGCCAAGCTCTAACACGGCCACAATACCACGTGCACTGTTCTGACTGTCGGCAAGTTCAAGTGCACGGTTGATCCATGATTCGATATTCTCAGGGGTGAGCGCACGCCGAACTGCATCAATCATATCCTTTTCATACTGGCGAGACTTTCGGCCAGCAGGATTACCAGATTGACCAGGAAGCCAGCGACCACGAGCACCACGAGATACCCCATTTTCTTTTTTCGTGTTATCAGAGAGAACACCTATATTTGCAGCTTCCTCTTCCCTCACTACAAATAATAGTTCTCTCGCCTCTGCATCTGGCTTGATTCCTAGACTCTGCAAATATCTGTCGTCACTCATTTAACTGATCTCCCAACTTCCAACCATATTCACCTCTTCTAACGTTGTCCTATTTATGTCCTAATTATAGCACATCGTTAGTTGGTAGTAAAGATGAACAGTGATGTATATCCACAGCCGGGATAGTGGTCCACATCGAATCAGCTTGACATAATTATTATGGCGATCTGAGTTCATCCTGATCAAACTGGGGTACGCCAGGTACACCAACCTCGCCATGAAAATTCCTATATATAGCTCTAAAGGGTATATTGGCCCCTATTGCACCCCTATTTCAGTATATAAAATAACTTTACCAAAAAGGTTGGTGTAGTTGGTGTAGTTGGTGTAACCGTTCAATTTTAACCGTAAACGCAGCAACAGATTTACACCAACCTCATTTTCAAGGTTGGTGTATTCTGCGAATATATACTGCATGTATTTAATATAATTGTAAGAAAGTCATTTTTACCGTAAGAAATCAGTAATTTATATTCGTATAGTAAGCGTCTAGTATATCTTATATACGCCAACCTCGTTCAAATAATTAATATATCAAAATTGATACGGAAATCAGCCCAAATTAATTATGTAAATTTGAGTGGCTCTCATGCCTGTGGATATTATCTCTACCGCTCGCCACCTGGACAGGCCCACGCCCAGCCAAGCGCATCGATTTCCGAACAGCGTTCGGTGTTTGCCAGAATCACAAACTGCCTATTGACATGTTGCGCAACATGCGATATACTAAGGTCAGAGAAGTGAATCAAACGAAACCAAACAGGAGACAATCAAAATGGCAATAACAACATACAAGAGAATCTCTGAGATTTCCAATGGTATTTCAAGCGATGAATACGAATATATCGGGGTGAGAGTCCAGGAGGAAACGTATGGACTCTCAGTCGGAGACACAGTTGAACACAAGTCAAAACACTGGATTGACGGGGAGATGACAGAAGAATACACCCGTGGTGTGTGTGCGATAAGTGCGGAGTATGCCAGAATCCGTTCGATTGGAGATTTTGGTGGCTACCCTGGAAAAACAATCCTCGTACTCGGTAGTAACTATGCGGAAGGCGGGGAGGACATAGGGGAAATCGTACTAGTCGATCCAGTTGTTCTAGACATCATTCAGGACTAGTAATGTCGAAGAGGAAGAATAATTAAATCCAGGGGTGCGGCTGGTCAACGCATAATCAAAACTCAGTAATCAATCTCAACCCCATCCCCCGACACAAGGAGAAATGAATCATGGCTATATACTGGGTAATCTACCGCTCAAAAACTGGTGCAATTCGAAAACTCAAACGATATGGATATGCCGCAGCAATGCACAGATACTTCCTATTGATTAACAGAGGATACACTGACGTTTCAGTACAGAAAGGATAGGGAATCATGACTCCGCAATTTCACACCATATACAAGGGCTTGGAGTTAGTCAACAGGAAAAGCGGACTCCTCAAGTATATTGAGAACGCTAGATGGTCAGACCACTACAATGGATATGTAAACGAAGATAATGGTCAGTACTATCCAGTAAGCGAGTGGCAAAAGTACTATGCAAGGAAGACAATCGACGTGTAGCCGAAACGAGAATCCCCCTCTCGTATGCAGCAAGTAGCTGCACTGATGAGGCTTGGATAGAACAAGGAGAAATTGAAATGAAAACTAGAGCAGAGCAGATGCGAGACGCAATCAATCGTATTGGTCGTATTACGAACCAAGGGAATCCAAAGCGAATCAAGTTTACAGTACCGTCCGGTACTACATTGGATAGTGTTATTGACTCACTCGATGAAGTGTCAGGGTATGTTATCCGAAAAGACGGTAGCGGTTTCGTAGCTGTAGATTTGAAATCATAGCCCACGTGCAGCAATCCCCCCGCTGCTGTGGACATTACGAAGGGAGAAGCAATTGAGTAAAGGACAAAAGTTCAATCCCAAATGGCCCTCCGCCCAGGCCGACACCGCCGCAGCGAAGACAGAGCGAAGCAGGAAGTCACGAGCGCTTCGTCGTGAGCGAATGTCCACAGCCTCGACTAAGATCGGGATGACTGTGGACATGTTGATAGATGGAATCCTCAACGATACCATAGTCATCGTTAAAAGATCGTGAAAAGTTGAGGCATTTTGAGGCATTTATTTGCAAATTGACTATTGACACGTGTAAATAGTTATGGTAGAATAGAGACATCGAAGGGAATTGAGAAGTAAAACAAGGAGAAATCAAGATGACAAAGCAACAATTTGCGCAATCAGATGAATTCGTGAATGCAGTCGAAAAGGCGACGCAGGCGGGTTTCGGCGGCAGCGGTTACAGTGTGGAGTTCTTCGAGAATGACAATCATCGATTGCTCTGGAACAACGAAATCGGCAATAAGTATCACTCATCCGGTGAGATCGTCCCGGTTCCGCAACTGAGTCAAGAGCAGGTTGGCGAGTGCGACGAGGACAATGGCGAGGGGATGAAGGAAGTCATCCGGTTTTATCGGGATGAATTAGTAGAGGAGTTTCTCCGATAAGACTAGTATGGCTAAGTTCATCTCATCCGCTGAGGCTCTGGCGCAACTCAACCATAGCTTCAGCAAACCAATCTCGAAACAGCAATTTCGTACCATCTACGGCTTGATGGTAGATGACGGAATTGCAACGCCAGCACAGTTGCGCCAGTCCGGTTGGATTCTCTCAGATGAGTTGTGGAAGTGGCGAGTGTACTTGGCCACACGAGAGAATCTAATCAAGGCTGGTGAGTGGAAAAGCAATCGAGCCTATTCGATTACTGACATGGAAGACATTTCGTTGTCCGAGATGTACTCGGACTATCAACCGAAGTAACCAACCAACACCACCCGTAGCCGTGCAGGGCGGGGAAGCGGCGAGAAGAG
>JACCDG011291088.1_pt1 | contig 31686 bp, 47 predicted proteins | sample 7442471 | NCBI WGS metagenome assembly JACCDG01 (sample SAMN15323444, study PRJNA562643) | freshwater metagenome | isolation source: river surface water | place: USA:Blue River Watershed | collected 2017-08-17 | reverse complement strand
TTCAAATTGCGCATTATGGAAGGGGCTTGCCTTCGGAGCGCGTTTACGCCGCTTACGCTCATCCCACTCTTGTTCAACTTTGGAGGAAGCAATGGCGGGATCAATGCCGAATTTTCGCTGTACAATTTCATACGGAATAATGTCGCGGTCTGCCAACTCAATAAAGAGTCGCTTCTCCGCTTCCTCATCGCCTAAATTATTCTGATCAAACTCTAAGGTGGCAGCCTGATTGAAGTTCATAGCGCGGCGCACTAATTCAAATTCAGTTGTCCAAAACTCGATTAATTTTTGCCGCCCATACTCCAATCTCTTCAATAATGATTTTAACGAGATTAAATTATTGGTAGTGCCCGTCGCCCCTGTAGTGCCAGTTAGTGTAGGTGGGATGCCCAGACCGGCAAAGATTGCAGATAAAGCGGGCTGGTATTTTTCTTCGCCCAAGAACTTGTAAGACTCTACATTTGATTCAATTAATTTAATGTCGGGTCCCCACACAATATTACGAGTTCCCGCACCAGCATTAACCCGCAACAACTCATTCATTTTTGAGAATGCGCCAGCATCCGGGTAGATTTCGTGTTCTAGATTGCCTAATGTGAAAATACGAACACGTTCAGTAGCCCCGTCTAATGCGGTAAGATCTGCCAGCTTTAATTTTTCGAGCGTATAAATATCGGATAAAACACCGTAGACGAGTGGCTTACCCCACATCTCCCAATCTTCCTTTTTATAATGGAAGACTAAGGTATCGTCCGGGCTAAGCGGAATAAACTTTTCGCCGCCGTCCTTGCCCGCCTCTTTAATTTCCTCGGGAATATTTTCGAGGATCTTTTGATCTATTGCGCTTTTCGAGTCAAATCGCTTAGAAAAAGACAGTGGTAGTCTAACACCATAATTTAATAGGCGAGGACCAACAAAGCGGGCTAAATCACCCCCCATAACCTCAACAGTAGCCGGGTTAAGAAAGATGTAGCGAGCCGGAATTCTTCGTCCGGGCGACTCTACGCCGGGCATTTCTACTTCACTGGCTTTTGCCTGCCGAATAGACTTCCGCGTCTTCTTATTGAGTTTTGCCCATCTACGGCGCACTACTACATTACCAAATTTATAAAGATTGCTTACAAAGCGTTCCGAACGATCTATGCCGGAAATTCGGGCGAACCAATTCTGATAGAACTTTTCCGTTGACTTATTTGGGTGGATGACACGAATGCCAGAGGTGGCAAAATCGGTAATTAGATCGATAATATTGCGGACGAGCCCGACGTGGTTGTAAACGCGCTCTGCCTCAATCATAATTTCGCGGTGTTTAACAGGGATGCGTTCAGCACACCGTTGGTCTTCATAGCCCCACCGCGTAAAGCCGGGGCGACCATAAGTGGAACCATCCTGATATGGATAATTGTATGAGCCTAAAGCTTGCCCATAGCCAGCAAGCGGGTCTTCATGATTATTTGCGTTAATGTAAAAATTGTCTAATCCCATTGAGGTTCCTCTCAATAGTATTACACCACTTTATTTATATCAATGCTTGTGGATGATGTGAAAAGAAGCCATTAGCTACCTTCCACGCTAATGTTGAGCCCCCAATCCACATTAATGGTCCTACAAAATAAGAAATCATACTAGAGTCAGCTGTTTGAGTAGATGATCTAGCAGTATAATAATACACTGTAATACCTGTCGCATCTGCTGGAATAGTTAGTTCACTGTAATTAAATTGCCATTCGCCCGGAAAATGTTCGGAAAATCTAGTTCCTGTAGCAGTATTTGAGGCTGCTCCGGTAGTAGCAATACGTACATCTGGACCAATTGCTGCCGTACCTATTTGGCTATATTGAGCACTCTCGCCGTAATATTGCCACCAACCGATCCCAACTAGCTTACCTTTTAGATTATTTAAATGCGGAGCGCCAGAAAATGAAATGGATCGATAAGAAAATGCGCTAGTTACGGGGTTACCATTAGATGCTACTTTAATAGAGCGTGAAGCAAAAGGCGGCACAATAACTAACTCTTCAGTATTAGTAGCATCTGAATTAGATAAAGTCGGATATGCAGAAAAGAGCATAGCATCAGGAAAATAATTAATAGCTGGATAAGTCGATAAAGACGCTGGTACGACACCGGGACGAGTCGGATTATTAATAGTATTAGCGACATTCATAGTTAGTGCGCGTGTAGATGAATTAATGTCGATAGGTTTAGCATAAAATAGACTGCCCGCTAAATCGACATTACAACCATATACATCACCCAAAGACACAAGGCTGTGGGTAGAATAACAAAATAAATTACCACTTCCATCGCCAATATTGGTAATAGAACCACTTCTAGAGAGAGCGACCTGAAATGTATTATCTGTAGAGTTGCGCACAAAATATTGTCGTCCAGCAACAATACCGCTTGGCAAGGTAGCCGAACTTGAAAAAACTGCTGCAGCAAAATCAATAAAACCATGCCCAGACGCTGAAATTGTGTCTGTAGTGCCGTTGGCAGTATAAGCAGTAGATAATGATTGTTTATTATTACCGTTTAGTCGGATGGAAACATTGGCGCAATCAGATGTATGTCCCACCTTTATAAATTCTGATGTAACAATACCAGTTCCAGTTTCTTCATAATAAATACTTAACGTGACATTTAATGATCCATCAATAGTACTGGCAATCGAGTGTGGCTCGCCTTCACATAATAGATCAATATGTAAACCAAATGTATCATCAATATCGAAATACTGTGCAGCATTTTCAATTTTTATGTCGCCAGTTACATTATTTAAAGCGTTAGCAGTAAAACCTACATCAACTCGCGTAATAAAAAGATTATTAATTCGCCCAATAAAAGAGTTAGAAAAAGTTACCCCAGTACGACAACGATTAACAAACACATCTTCAATACTAAATCGACTTGATCCGCCCAAGTCTATGCCATTGCAATTTTGTAATGTTAATACTCCTTGAACTAAAAAGTTTTTTAAACGTAAAGTTCCAACAGCATTAGTATCTAGTATATATGTGCCATTTGAAATATTCGATAGTAAAATAGAGGTGCTACCATCACCACGGATAGTATATCCGCCCGCTCCAGCTGGTAATGTAATAGTAGATGATATTAGATATTCGCCAGACGGAATATATACAGTTGAATTATTAGCAGCATTCACAGCGGCTTGTATTTTGGTGGTATCGTCTACTACACCATTACCAATAGCGCCAAATTGTGTCACATCTGCTACTGTTTGATCGAGCGCAATAAATCGACCTACGCCTGTACCCGACCCATTTCCGCCAATTCCATCTAAGGTAAATCCGTAATCAATAGAAGCTACACTGCCAGAATCATATCGATAAATATTTGCTCCAATGCCTTCTGTAGAATATCCACGAGTCACATAAAGCTGGTTATCAATAGCATAGTTTAAGGCATATAAAGAGGCTACATTATCAACAACAGTAATATTAGCAACTTTCTTTAACTCGGTAATTGATAATTTTCTCTCATTACCATTAGATACAACATCTAAAAAAGTATTATCAACTATACCACTAGCAGATAGTATATTGCGATTATTAGTATTATCGGGATACGAAATGGTCATTGTGTAAGGCTCCTACACCTAAATACACCAATGATGAGCTAGGGTCAGCTCAACTTAACGATTGATAAAGATGAACGAACCCCGGTCACATTTAAGGCGGCAGTTAGTTGAAAAGAGGGCGGATTGTACGGGGGTTGGATTAGTATAGTAGAGGGGCATATAGGACTCCTAATGTCAAATACACCATTATTTTTTTACTATATTAATTACTCTGCATCATTATAATCGGGAGTAGTGTAGGTTACAGTATTAGCAGCCATAAACGCAATAACACCTGATTGTGCTAATATAGAAGAAGATGGGGGTGTAGAGCCTAGATTAATAGTTGCGCCAGAAATAGAAGAGCTAGATAGATTTTGCAAAAAAGAGTCTATTAATGATTGTGAAGGCTTACATCCAATCATAGATAAAGATGTAAGATTTGTAACACTAGACCAGTTGCCGAGGTTAGTCAAATGTAAGCATCCATCTAAATAAACTGTGCCCATGGCTGTAGCAGGAGAAAAAGTTTGTAAAGGAGTATTACGCAAATCAATATAAGTTACAGTGCCAGTACATGTAGAAAAATCCACAGAAGTTAAACATGATCTTCGAGCAGAAAAATATGTACATTGTGGTAGAATGGTAGGTAACCATCCAATACTTGTCATATGTAAATATAAAGCTAGAGTAGTACGAGCAGTTGAATAAAATATTGGTGGCTCTGACAGATCTAAATTATCAGTTACTATTATAGAGTCATAATATGCTGAATAACCACGCAAAGATAATAATCCGATATTAGAAAAGTCGATTTGTCGAAATGTATTATAAGAAGCTGTACCTGATCCAACAGGATATTCTGCCCAATGTGTAGCAGTTTTGGGTTGTGGAGCGGTATATGGTGAAGTATATGTTTTATTTTGACCGTTTACTATTGCATTTGATGCAAAAGCCGTAGTCCCATCTCCAAAATCCCAACGATGATCAACATTAGATAAATATCTAACCGTCTTTGTAGATGTAAGGTCACCGGTTAAAGAAATTTTTAATGGAGATTTTAAATTCTCTGTATTTCGTGATATTTCATGACACATACCTGATGTATACCGAAATTTTAATGTTGTTACGTCGCCTTCAGTATTAGGAACGGACGCACTTAATATATACGCACTATCAAAAGTAATAGTTTTTGATGAAGATAAATAATGATGTAGCGTGATTACAAATTCATCTTTATCTTTTATAAATTTTGGATGTAGTATTTTTATAGAGTCAGTTATCGCTACATGAAAATGATGAGATCGGTTCAAATTGGGAATAAAGACACCAGATGTTGAAACCCAATATGGTGTAGCATATTTTCCACTTAATGAGTGTATTGCTTGTGATTTAGATCGTGAAATTGAATTAGGCGGGTCAACCGCTTTTACATTAGTAATACTTACTACATCTGCATTCGATCCAATACCAACTCCATATGGACTAGCCGCACATTCAATTGTGCCAATTTTACAATTTAAACCACCTAAAATTAAGGGACCAGGATCTGATCCGCCAAAGTAACCACCAATATGAATGCCAGTAATATTACAGCCACTTTCTATAGTCAGTGGAGATCCATTACTTTCGAAATAACATTGATCATCAATAACTAGCTGATTGCCTGCTCCTGATGAAGAAATATATAATGGTGAAATAATATTCGCTTGCCATCGACAAGACGCAAATGTTGTTGTTAAAATTCCGCCATTAATTTTACAACCATAATTATTTCTTTCAAATCCACACTCACGAAATGTAATACTAGCAGGACCATTATAGAAATGTATACCGATATTATTATACCAAAAAGTACAATTTATTAAAGATGTAACATAAAGATCTTCTGTCCGCAAGCCAACATCAAATTTTCTTACATGGACATCTTGTAATGAACAATCCGTAGAATAAGGCGGAAAAGTCGTTCTGCCCGCAAAACATGTTTGTCCACTTTTATATTTCCCATCCGCAGATGCTTCAGTGAGGAACGAAAGGTTAGATATTTTATTCCATTGAGCAAAAGTTATAAAATCGCCAGTTGCGCCAGATGCCATAATAATATATGATGGATTATATCCAAATCCACCACCAATCCACTGTTCTCCGTTATTTAATTCAAAATTGCCATTAATTAAATATTTTTTACCAGGCGTAAATTTTACAATATTGCTGTAATTTCGAGCTCTTTGAACTGCTAAAAAATCATCGCTTCCTGACGAACCATTATAATTACCTAATGCTCCAAAATTATCTACATAAAGATCAGATACTAATGAAATAAATCGACCACTGCCAGTGCCACTACCATTTCCCCCAACACCATCTAAAATGGAACCATAATCTACTGATGCAGAACTACCAGAATCATATCGATAAATATTTGCCCCAATACCTTCAACAGAATAACCTCGCGTAATATATAATTGATTATCAATAGCGTAATTTAAAGCATATAGAGCTGCCACATTATCTACAGTAGTAACATTAGCTACTTTTTTTAGCTCAGCCAAAGTTAATGCTGTAGAATTAGATCCTTGTAATACATCAAACTCTACAAGACTATCATTAGAAATACCACTAGCCGATAAATTAAGGCGGTTACTAGTATTATCAGAATATGAGATGGTCATTATTTATGGCTCCTATTCAGGGGTACACCAAAAAAAGACAGTATAGCACTTATTAACCTAATGCCTTATTTGCCCGTTGCACAAACCAATCGGGACCGCTATACAATTTTCCGCCCTTTTTTGCCACCGTTCCCTGGAACTCAGTAACTAAACCGCCATGTATATTATAGGTAATCTCACTCTTATATTTATGGCCATATAAATCGCGGGCAATAGAGTTTGCAATCAGGAGGGCAGAATAACGGTCTTTCCGCGACTGAATAAGGCGTTTTGCCTCACCGCTACCACTTGTTTGGTTCGGCGCTGACCAAGTTAATCGCCGCCCGACTGTTTTACCGGAAGTGCCAACCACAATAGATGCCAGCTCATTTTTTAACTCCTCAATCTCCATAAAGAGGTCTTCCATAGTGTCAACTAAAAAGAGCGATTTGCCCGTCTGCTTATTAAATTCCTCTGCCTTAATTTGATCTTGTGCCGCCGCCAAGTCGATAGAAACCGTATCAAAGCGCGGAAATAATAGGCGGCGCGTCTCCATATCTTTTAGTAAGCCGAAATTTGCCCCGTGCAACCATTCATATTGACCGAACTGAATCGGGTATATAATGTGCAAGCCGGGATAATTATCGTAGGGTTGAGGCTTGTCCTTTTCGCGCACTAACCAGAACGGCGAGTCCCCATCTTTAAGTAGGTTGGCGTCATGTAGTGCTTCTAAGAGGGCATAACCACCACCCTGCATATCCATCCCGATGTGCTGAGTGGGGAATACCTTCATCAGGTCGCGAATTTTACGCGCCACAAACGCATTATAGCTCGTTTCCCTCGTCAACCCTTGCGAAAGCCGCTTTTTAAAGTCCTCGTTGTTAGTAGTCCATAAATGCGCAAGGCGTGCATGATCATTCATAACTTGCACAATACAGATTGCCAGATTATCTTGTTGAGAGGCGGGATCTATCCCATAGACATATTGACCGTTGGGGGCTCCCTCATATTGGGGCTCGAATGGTGTGGGGCACCACTCTACCCAGTTTGTCTTACTAATATTTCGTTCAGAGGCAACACAGGACTCGATAAGGGATCGCTTAAAGAAACCGTCCGAATCTTCCACGAAGACTGCCGAATACTCCATATCAAAGATGGAGCGGTTCATCGTGGCTTTTGCCCGCGAGATAGTTTTAGAGTCCATAAAGCCTTCAGGCAACACTTCATAAGGAATGCGAATGATGGAGTAATCGCGCCAATCGAATGACTCGGGAATTTCCCCGTCAAATAGTTCGCGCAAAATATCGGGGTTACCCTTACTCTTAATAATTTCCTGATATCGCTTAAAGTATTGGAAGAGGGGTCCAAAGTAATAGCCGGCAGTTCCCGAAATAATAATTTGGTTTGACTTATTACGCTCTAACTCTAAGTGAACGTCCAACGTCTCCAGTTTTTTACGCCTCATTTCGCGCACCACATTTTCAGCGGGCGAATGGGAGACCGCACCGAAACCCGCTACGACCGTTTCAAATACATCCTTGTCTTGCGAGTCAAATTCGTCCGCAATAATACAATTAGCACGAAGACCTCTAATTTTTTGACCGCCCACACCCACGGGAATTGCCGTAATAGTAGACCCATTAATATAGAAGACACACTTATCAATTGCCGTTTTAGGACCGCTCGCCTTCGTACATAGAGAGCGATACATAGGGGCGTTCGACCAAAATTTATCGCAGTATTCAAAGACAAGCCGTGATTGACGGAAGGCAGAACCCACAATAACAATTTTATAATCTGGGAAGAAGAGGGCGCGCAACATACAATAGAGTGCCATCGTCCAGCTTTTAGATCCACCGCGCGTAGCAATAAACATGGGGAAAGGGCGCTTCCATAATTCGGCAAGACAAACAGCCTGAAAGGGTAGGAGGCGCACCCCCAACAAGACCCACACGGTATAAGCTAAATAATTGGGGTCTCGCATTAATTCTATGAGGCGATAATGCATATTGTCCTGGTAGAATTTTTCCTCACTATCTAACAGGCAGCGATAATCAATTTCCTCTAAATTTTCGAGGTTAAGCCACGCATCCTCTATGTCGTCCCAGGCTATCAAGTTATTGTTCATTCACTTCACCATCGACAGGCTGTTCTACAGATGAGCCCACATCCAGTAATAAGTCTACAGTATCCTCATTTAAAATGGGAATATTCACCTCTTGATTGGCATACTTATGCAGGCGTGATAGTCGCTTCCGCTCCTTCTCTTGAGCCGCCTTCACAATTTCCATCTCGCGCGACATTTTGAGTTGGGTAGCATAATTCTCTAATTCGCGTAACCACGTAGCAAAATCCACCTTACTCATTTCCACATTTTTAACGCGGTCTTGACGTGAGGCATACAACGCCTTACGTATTTTTTCTGACCGCTCACATAAACTCTGGAATCGACTGGTATGCTTTTCACTGCCGGCATTTAACATAATTAATTCTTCGCGGAGTGGTCTAACGTCGTCTTTATAAGAGTCATCCTCCTTATTCAAATTGTCAATTTCAAGCATCACCTCGGCTCGCCGATCTCTCCGCCGCTTTTCCTCATCCAGCTCCCTATTTTTAAAGATCTCAATCAGAATCATTTCCTTGAGCTCCATCTCTTCCGACGCGAGCACGTCGTTGGCAAATTGCTCCATCATATCAACCCAACACTCTTCAAAGAAGGTTAGTTCTTGAGGCGAAAGTTGTCTACGTAAGGTGGTGTAGAATGTGCGAGAACGTAAGACCGCCTTCATTTCGCCCGGCGTTACCGCGTCTTTAACGCGACCGCGCACCTTATCAAACGTTCGCCCCAACTTATTTTTGGAGATAAAGTTCATTACGGTTCGCGGCGTCCGATTGATTGCCCTCGCAATATCGGAGTGAGATAACACATCTACATTTTCCCTAATGAAGAATTGTTCTTCAGTAGATAGACGCCCCATAGCGTGGGCATCTTTAGGGTCTTTTGGGGTGGTGTAGTAAGCCCCATTAAAGCGGTCTATTGCTTGATCGTCCGCTGGCGGCTTCGCCTTTTTCGGTGCTGCCTTCTTTTTTGCCATATTATACCTTTATAAAATGTCAGAGAGTGGCTTATCTTCTTCATTAAGGTCTTTAGCGACGGTTTGCTCTAGCTCATCACTAGCCCGCACAATGAGTTCAGAATTGACAAAAAGCTCTTCGCCTTGTTCATTTTCTTTACACTTACACTTTTTGCTGCACTTGTCCATATTTTTTATCTATCCTTTTACAAAGCTCAATTAGGAGGCGTTCGGAATGGGCACGATCATAACCATAAATAATGTTGATGCCGTATTCCACATTAATTTTAGTAAGAGCCGCAAAAATAAAGGGGGCTCTCACCTTAATATAGCGCCACCGTTTACGCGGCACATCACTGCCGATTGGGTAACGCGATATATCTTCGGGCGAAAATTCTAATAATAGGTAAGGATGATCAATTTGGGCGAGACGCTCTAATTCGCGGGCGAACCGTTTTTGAGTGAGGTTGGTCGCCAATTCGCTTACACTAGCCTTCCTATCAACACTAAATAAGTGCTCACACCCCTCTATAGTATAATCGCCGGTATCTAGCTTGATAGCGGTATGATCATAGCCTTTTAGTTTGTAGGGCTGCTTTTCGCGGGTGTCACATAATATTAACATAAAATAATCACTTTAATTTAGTATAGTAAAATCTATTGACTTATACACCAAAAGAAAGCCGCGCAATGTCTGCTTCAACCATCTCTTGGACCAACTCCTCAAAACTAATTTTGGGCTCCCACCCTAATTCAGCTCTTGCCTTATCAGCTCGCCCCTGTAAGAAGGGAACTTCACACGGTCTATAGAAGGCGGGATCAATTATGATGTAGGGCGTAAAGTCCTCAATATTAAAATGGGCAAATGCAATAGTGAGGAAGTCGCGTACCGATCTACCTTTACCACTGGCAAATAAATAGTCGGCGGGCTCATCCCTCTCTAGCATAAGGAGGATACCGCGCATAAAATCAAGTGAGTGCGACCAATCGCGAACCGCCTCAATATTTCCCAGGCGGAGCTTGTCTACCACGCCATTCTCGTATATGATTTGGGTGTCAGTGAAACGGGGCTTTCCAACCATATTGATAAGTTGAGCTAACCAGCGCGTAATTTTTCGCGTGACGAATTGTTCGCCCCGGTATTTACTTTCATGATTGTGGCAAATAGAGGTGGCGGCAAACAAGTTGTATGAGGAACGATAGAGAGAGACAAAATTGTGGGCGGCAATCTTGGCGACGGCATATGGACTATTTCCCCACAGCGGGGTCAACTCATCTTGATAGTGTGTGTCACCACACACCGAATAGTTGGAGCCGAACTCCTCACTAGTTCCCGCCGTCACAAAACGAATGGCGGGTTTTTCGCGCAGTATTTCGAGAAAGTTAAGGACGCCCACCGTATTAATATTGAGAACGGCGTATGGATTGGCAAAGCTTTCGCCTACATGAGAGAGAGCCGCCAAATTAATAATGTAGTCGGGGTCTACTTGTTCGACAACAGAGCGGCAGCCCGAGGGATCACTAATGTCGAGCGGAATAAATTTGAGGTTGGGTAGATAATCGGAAACCCGGCTTTGGAGGGGCGTACTACTATATCTATACGTACATGTCACATTAAAGCCGCGACTCACTAGGAGGCGAGACATCCAGTTGGCGTCTTGTCCGGGGGCTCCGGTTACTAGTACATTCTTAGTCATTGTGGTTAACCTTATAAAAAATAGATAGATAAAAATAAATGGGAAATATGGGTGTGTGTAGAATAAAAAATAGTTGGAGATGTGCGCCCCTTTTTTTTATGGATAATCCAGCAGTATGTTCTCTTGTATCCACGTAATCATAGATTGGAAGGCATCACTATTTATACGTTTGCCCGCCCTATAATTTATATATAGTGAAATATATTGAGGCGGCAGTTGAGCCTGAATCCAGTCCAAGTATTCAATACTATCGATTGGGGGCGGCTCTTGTCGATTGGGGTGATGTACAACTTCGGCAACGTGAGCCAGTTGGCGCTTGGCTTCGTTCCGCTCTAACCAGCCCGCATACAAATTACATTGGGCAAGATCATTATAGAGTAGACAACAACCGCCGGTTGGTATTGGGGTTCCCTCATCGGGCTCTACCCCTTTTTTCTCTGGTAGAAAAGCCCGCACCTCTTTTCCGTCGCGCATTACTTTAAGGGGGCAGTTTGAACAAGGCGGCGTTATCCGCGCGTAATGTTTTCTTTTAAAGTTATAGAGGCGATTATGTATATGGACGTATAAAAAGGTGGTGAGGGGGCGCCCCTCATCATATTTACCTGAGCGAAGTACATCGAGGGCGAGTATATAAGCCTCTTGCTTCATGTCGTCCAGCTCATAAGGACCAAAGCGGAATTTGACGAGAAGTTTATAGCAAACGATTTCGATGGCGTGTTTGAGTTGGTCAACGGTGATTTGGTAGTGGGGGACAACGTAAGAAGGGGAGGTCCCCTTAAACCCCCGGGATTCGTTAGTATGGTGTGTTAATGTAGTATTGTGGGTGCCGCTAGGCGGCGGTATATAATGGGGAGTGTATGACGTCCCCTTTTTTATGTTCATAGGCGACTCTCTAAATAAGTATAAATAAATAGAACACTACATAAGTATAGATAAATAGAGAGTGGGGGTCAAGTAATTTTTCTTAATTTATAATAAAAATATAAAAAAAATAATTAAAGGTATCCCACTTTATTTTCCTGCCCACCCCGTATTGCCAGTACCCGTCTCCTTAACGAATAAGGTAGTGCCAGCCCCGCCGTTTAAACTAAGTAGGAGCGACCCAATTCCGGCAGTCGCCGAACCTTCGGGGGGCTCGACACCTCTTTATAGAAGATACACCAAAAGGGGGAGAACCCCCTTAGACCCCCCACCCCCACTCCCACCAACTTAAATTAGACATTTAAAAAACAATAGGTAAACGAGATATACAACACTTTGCAAAAAAGGGTCCGGGAATTTTTTTTGGGGGACCTCGCCGTTTGGGGGGTGCGACCGCCCCCCATTCCTACTATGATAAAACCCCCCCCACCAGGTGGTTTGGCACGATATTTGCATCGCGCCCGTTCTACTTCCCCCCAACCAGTCCCAAAAATCTTTTCCGAAAAAATTTCGGCAAAGGTATTGCATTGGTCGATAGTATCCCTTAGGATGATTCGTGTCGGGCGTGAGTTGTAAAACAAGCAACCGACAAGCGAGACTATGTGACGTCTAACGTCAACACGAGCTAACAAAGTAGCTCGACCGGGTGGCAGTCCGACCCCCTACCCCCCATTGGGGGGGGTAGTGTAGACTGGGCTAGAGTCTAGCTAGTTAGACTTCGGATTGCTTGCAATCGTCAGTCTCGCATTATGTCGGGACGGATTCGCAACAATTAGAAGTCTAACGCTATGTAAAGGATGAAACCATGAATTTGCAAGAGTACATCGGCAAGAAGGGGCTTGGTACCGCAAAGGCTTCATTGAAGTTGATCGAAAAATCGGTTGAAGCCCGATTGATTGGCGACAATGTGCCAAGGGCGGAAGTGTCCGCCAATCTTCGGAAGGTGCTCGGTATCCCGCAGGGAACCGAGACTGCGGCACAACGGACAATGATGGACCAACTGCTACGGGCAGCAAGTTGGGCAGCATACGAAGCCCCCCCTACTGAGGGGGAGCTGGCGGATGCGCTTGCCGATTCGTCATGGGGTGGATTGGTTAAAGTGTCCCAAGCAATTGGGGCGACGTCACCTAAGATCAACACATTGGCGAAACGTGTCGCTCGAACCATTCTGACGGAACATATTGATCCCGCATTCGTGGCGGATGAACATGGGGGGGAAAAGCAGTTTGCCGTCAACGCCGTGCTGGAAAGACTATTCCCCAAGGCAGGGGATAGCGATGATCCAAAGACGTCCCGCGAAGCTTATCTTCGTCGCATGTTCGATGAGATGCTGGAAGTGTTGGGGGGCTAATCCTCTCAGCGGACACCACACACAATAGGGGGGGATTTCCCCCCTATTCGGGGGGCGTTATGCGTCAACGGAATCGCAAAACAAAATCGGTCCGCCCTTCGGACCGCGATAAACTGCTAGCCCGGAATAATTGGGCTATGCGTAAATTGGTGAGTCAGCACGGCTCACATGAAGCAATCAGCGATAAACTCCACCAGTCCGCCTTTAAGCTACAAAGGCGGAAGAAAATTGCGAGAGTTATAAGCATCCCCTCCTTTGAGGGGTGGCTGTTCTTCGAAAGCGAGAAATATTGGGGGGTTATTGCACCCAAGGGGCGGAGTGGTAAGTTTAAAGCTTGTGATTCCCCCGCTTTTAGGGGGAATGAAGTTAGCAGGCTCCCCGGCGGTAAAGAATCGCCCGAATTGCTAGCTAAGAAATTAATCGCCCTCATTAAGGAGGGGGCGAAAGCTACGACGGGCGATCCAACTCGGGGGGTAATCGTCCGATCCGACAAGGGGGAGTGGGCACCTAGTGCGAATACAATTATTTGCATTCGAAAGAATCCCCCGCCATTGTGGGGGAGCCCATTGAGCGAAAAAACTTGGCGAATTGCTTTACAGTTTGTCAAGATTTTTAGACTACATTTAGGGGTAAGCGACACGACACCACAAGAGAAAATCATCCCCCTAGCTGGGGGGATACCCTTAGTCAATCCATTTCGCCAAAATTTTACCCGCCCCTAATCGGGGGGGTGAGAGTCTGTTAGGACCCCATCATGGGGGGGAGTAATCCCCTCTGTGGTGGGGTTTTTTTTGGTACCCAGCGTGGGGGGTTTGCTCATCCCCCATCGGAGGTACCTCTTTTTGGGGGTTTGGTGCCCCCTCGGACGGGTGCCCCCCCCCTGCCGGGGGGTGGAACGGGATTCTTTGTTGATTCCCCTTCTTATCCCCCCTACTAATAGGGCATCGTATATTTTTTTTGTATAGACGGCAAGTGTAGCCCTACTTTTGAAAGGGAACAAAATGAGAAAGAATTTTACCATTGAGCGTGAGTATGAGCGTGAGATTATTGACCATGAGGAATTTCTGAGGGATGAGGAAGAGCGGGCGCAATTAGAGTATGAAATGGAGTTTGAAATGGAGTGTGAGTGTGGGCTAGACTGGGAAGACGAACCAGAACCAACTCAGCATGACCCCGACGAAAAGTGTATGGTGTGCGGAGCGTATTCGCATAACACACTATACTGCCGTTATCATCCGTAGTATATCCGATTTCGCTCATCTTATGAGGTGGGCGAATTCAGGTTTACATTAACATTAAGGATATAAATATGAGACAGTTCGCCTTTATCTCTCGTCACGTCCCCACTGGTGAACAGACTGCCATGGCAGCCGCACAAAACATCAAATTAATTCACGTTGGCGATCGTGACGCATTTGCCATCACTGAGGGTATGTGTAAGGAATTCGTCCGTGACGGATTTGAGGGGGTGGTAGTAGTGCATCCAGTCGCCGCCCTCATGTTCGCACCCCACTGTAAGGTGGGAGTATTCGAGAACGGATCTCGCCCCGTAGAGGGAGGTCCACCCCAATTCTTTCCGAAGTCTTTACGGGTGTTTGACAGGGGTATGAATATGCACGCGCAAACATACTGTCAACAAGCTGCCAAGTCTCTTGGCGGCTTTGTCCGCTATCACAACATTCAAGGGGGCTTACACGTCCTCCTCTCCGTACAAATCGGGGGGCGTGTTTACACCACGTATAGGAAGACGTGGGAGGAATTGGCGAGCGCTTTAGGCGTTTTGCTGGATATGGCGTAAGTCGAGACCTATTTTGGGCATCCTCTCTCTACACTACAAAGGAAACCAACCCCTATTATATATAAGAAGAATATAAAGGGGTTTAAAACTCTGTAGTATGTAAGCACAACACCTTTAGACTTACCTTACTCGGATGCCATTGTAAGTAAGGTCTTTAATCGCGGGTTTCCCCGTGTGTATATTTCCCAAAGGTCTCATACTCGACCGATTCTCTCGTCAACTCTGTCAGGAGTCCGCCACCTCTATACTTATTTGGGTGACATCGGCTGTTGGTTTCTAATTAGACTTCTCGCCCCAATCCTTGTAGAGGAATGAGTACGATCTACTGCGGGCTTATTTGATCTACGTCTCTCGAAGTACGTCTTGGCTACGCGGGTCCGTCAGTTGCCCTTCTCCCGTTTACCTTCACAAACGATAGCCCGGTTTTAAATCGCTGGGGCTTGAACGGGAACCCACGGGATTCCCTTTTAAGTCTAATAAGGAGTACACCAAAATGGAAAAGTTTACCATCGAGTACTTTGGGCAGCTCCACCTACTGGAATTGCCAGAAGATTCATTCCTCCTCACTTATAAGGGGGAGGAGAGGGTTGCCACCGTCGAAATGGTGGAATGTGGCTGCGGCAGCTCATGCTGTGGCTACCAAACGCTCTTTAAGTGGGGTGACGAGGAGATTTGGCTGTAGATTTGTGAGGCGGGGAGTCTTGGGGGGTTTAAGGGGGACCGCCCCCTTTTTTACACTTTGAGCACACCCTCGTGTTCGGTGTTTGTCCAAACCTCTTTTCCTTACATCGAGTACACACATACTCATATATGTAAGGTAAATCTTTAGAACGGGCTCCCGCAATATTTCGGCAGCCTGTAATCGCACGAATAATCCCGTCCTTTTTCTTTTGGTTGCGATTGCGTTTACCTCTACCTTTTTTTGGCATTGGATTCCTCTCTCTGTTGGTTAAGTCTGTAAGATTAGCCTATGAGGGTATAGTATCATATAGGAACTTATTGAGTGCATACTCGGTCGTATGCCCTGCTCCATTCTTCCTACGTGATATTCCGTCATATTCTACTGATAACTAATAACCAGTAGAAGAGAGGCTAAGTAATCATTCCAAAGAAAATGTGTATGTAGTCAATTCTAGGTAGCCAAATAAGGTTACCCGGCAAAACCAAACAACACATAAACCCGGCATCGTTACCGGCTTTTGACTGCCGACCTTCACTGGTTAGTCTCCCCCGCGTTGTCTCCCCTGCATCACTTTTACCATTTTTTCTCCATTCATTGTCTTGAGCCCAGCTATCAGTGAGGCTCAAGTCAATCAATTCCGAAGAAAATGTTAAAAGAACACAGAGTATTAATAGAAATTGAAAATATAAGATCGTGTTACTATTGACTAAAAAAACTGTAACACAATCAACTACATTAAAATCTATTGATACTTTTAGAATCGATAAGTACGCAGACCGAGCGAACAGGACCCCCCTTCAGAAGTCAAAAAAAAATTTTAAAAGGGGGAAATTCCTAAATGTACCGCTGCGTACCCTCTACGACAGCGCCCCGACTATTCGATAGCCGAATTTTAAAAAGATGGGGCTTCCCCTCCATGGTCCACCCCCCCGTTGTAGAGATCGCTAGTGTCAACGTACGCCGTTCTTTTGGATTGGGCATAATGCTTACGGTTCGCCAGATTTTCCGCAATGAGGAGTTTGCCTGCATCTTGTTTTTCTGGATCATCCTATGACTACGGTTTGTAGGGCGTTTTCTACCAGCATTTAGCATCCACATCTAACGCCGGCGCTCGTACTCTTACCTACAGGACACCTTGATCTTGCTTGACAACTCGGTATTCCAACCGAGCCCGCATGTACTATATAGCGGTATATTCCGCACTCCATATATATTACACCAAGGGGACACCCCTTGTAAACCCCGAATTTGGAATTCTTCGCACTTTTTTACCACTTTTTCACCATTTTGTTATATAGAGAGGGACTATCTATGTATCCGTACGAAGAAGAGGCTAGCATTCTGAAGGCACACCGCGAAGGAAAACGGGTGGACTTCAAAATTACCGCCTTAGATAAAAGAATGGAGAGGGAGGCTGCGTTTGTCCGCACTATCCGTGAGGATGGGCGGAGTGTGTTTAATCCCATTAGGAGAACCGAATATGAGTCAAGGTGAATGGTTTTGGATGTGCGTCTGGATTGTAATCCTATGCCGATTTTTTGGCTGGATGCTACACCCCCCAAAGAACTAATTCAACCCTTTCTTTTTTTTAATGCCCGCTCGTTGTCAAGCCTATCTCCGTAGTTCTGATAGGTTTGCCGGCTCAAACAATTTAAGCAAAGGGCGGGCGTCTTCTTTATCTCTCTAACACTTAGCTTATCTATATCTATTGTCAATAGGTAAGCTTGTGTGCTCTGACAGTGGGCGCAGATAGAGGCTTTCTTTATAGCCTCAATCCGTACATTCTCCTTGCGCCTAGTATTGTGTTGTACTCGATTCTTGTATGGCATTATTTTCTCCTAACCTATGTAATATACCGGGATACGCTCTCAAAAAATGTAAACCCGAGTTTAAAAAACATAATCTACAGTAATTCATACACTTTTACTGTATCCCGACACCTAAAAATACACCACTTTAGCCCTTTTGAGTAGTCAAGAACGGTAGAATGAGACCAAAATTTGGGTTGAGTGCTCCAAAATTAAGCCAAACGTCTGCCAAAATGGCAGTCTGGACCCTGATTTTGTCCCGATCGGGATAATTTTGGCAGTTTTTTTTGGCTGAAAACCCCTAAAATTAGCCAAATTCCCCAAATTTCCCCAATCTCACATCAAGCTATTCAAGGCTTTAAATGTGTTTTATATTATATTATAAGTTTGGGGAGATTGAATTGGAGTGTGTATAAACGGCAATCACAACAAATATAGCGGGCATTTTCCCTATCACTCTCACACACACCACAATATATAGTGGTTAGCGCCCATTTTTTCACTATATGTGGTATAGTATTTGAGGGTTTACTACATTTATTTACCACTTTTTAATGGGCATATCACCACCAGTTTTACTTTTTATGGGCTCTCCACACCATTTTCCACTTGGCGTGCGTTATACGCCATTCTGTGCGATTTTAGAGGGTGTTTAGCGGGCATTATCCCCCCTCTTTTAGCCCATTTTGAGTAAGGTTAGCGGGCGAACAGATAAGTTTGTGGATTGACCGCGCTGAAAACAACAGCATACATGATATAGTCTAGTGTTGGTGAGTAAGAGTGTTAATGGGAATTAATGTATGGACATCACAAAAGAGCGGTTTGCGGTGGCTACACTCGTTAGTGAGAAGAATGGGCGTGCTTTATGGCATTCAAAAAGCTCAACATACGACGAGACTTTTTGCATCCTTAAGGAGAATGGATTCCCAGAGAAAGAAATCGAGCAAACATTGAGGGATATGCGGGAAAGTCATAGCTGGATTCCAGTCAATGATCACTGCCAGATTTGTTGATGAGCGCACTACTACACTTTTTTAAAAGGAATGCACGATGAAGGCTTTTTGGGTTACTCCCAATGCGGGCTGCGGCATCACTCTTGTCAAATCTTGTACACATGCAACCCCCAAGCGGACTATTCGGTTTTGTGATGGCTCCGTGCATGAGGTAGGACAATATTACGAGATAACCCCGGACACTCTATCCTATTTTATCGTGAACCAGAAAGATTATCATTTTTGTTTTAATAAAGGAAAGCCGGAAAAGTTGGTATGTGTTGTTCGGTAAGGCTTCAAATCCGAACTAAACACAATCCCGGTTTTTTGAGTGATAACCCTCTTACCACACAAACAAGGAGAAGAAGGTGGACATTTCTGTATTAGTAGGGCAAACCTTCAATAAGGTTACACAGAACGGTGAGGATGAAATTACGTTTGACAACAAGTATAGGTTGTATCACAAGCAACAGTGTTGCGAGAATGTCACCATCGAAGATGTGGTGGGCAACCTATCCGATTTGGAAAACTCGCCTATTCTACAGGCTGAAGTGAGTACAAATCTAGGTGGTAACGATAGGCGTTCAGAAACATGGACATTCTACAAGTTTGCCACCGTGAAAGGATATGTAACTATTAGATGGTATGGAACGAGTAACGGTTATTACTCTGAGGAGGTCAATTTTGAAACAATACAAAAGGAGGGAGAGTTCGGTATCGTATCCTATCCAATTTAAGGTTCGCCGGTTTTTTTGAATTAAGGGGATTAGGGGCTATAGCTTAAGTAAAGCGCGGCATTAAGCCGCAGATTTGGGTGCGAATCCCATTAGCTCCATTGAACGGTTTTTTTAAGGAGAATGATATGCTCACTAATGACAAAAGTGTATTATCGCTAGTTAAGCGGTATAAACCAGATTCTACTCTCTTTAATAAGAGGGCGGTCAACGTAGAGTCCGGTGAAAAAATACAGCTAACCGGACTTAATTGGTCAGGCGGATACAAAAATGAGTACGTTCTAGTCGATTTGGTTAGTGGGCAGTCCTTGGATGTACAGGAGCCCGCTTGGAATGAAATGTATAAGGAAAGGTTTGCCCATCTCCGTGAAGGGGTAGCCCTAATCTGCTATTCTTTTTGCGGAACGGGCGGACGTATTACTCTGTATGTTCATCCCTCCAATCTTACCCCCTTGTTGGAAAAGCCGGTTGAGCTAACCCAACATGAGCAAGTGGTGCTCTATTGTACGCGCTGCTATAAAAATAGTTATGGCGGCGAAAAGGATATGCGGCGGAAGGAAGCTAATCGTATGGGCTATAAAATTAGTCCGGCAGAATGGGCGTCCTTACAAGACGAGCTAAAGAGTCGCGGCTTGCTCTCGTCAAACGGTGCCTTAACTATGGCGGGACAGAATGCGTGCCCGCAGAATATTGCATACACTTCACGGGAATAATTATGTTTTCCAAACAAGAAACGTTTGATCAAGTTGCCGCCCACTTGTTAGCTCAAAATAAGAGGGCGGAGGACACTAATAGCTGCCGTTATCGACTTGGTAAATTGAAGTGTGCGGCGGGGTGTCTTATCCCAGATGATGAATATGATAAGGAGTATGAAAGATCTAGCGTAATGACGCTGTGTAATACTTACCAATGGGATACCTTTTTTGGTCATGACATTTTTATCGTCACAGATCTACAAATGATACACGATTGTTGCGAGCCAGACCTATGGGAAAATAGATTGAAGCAAATGGCGCAAAGATGGGGGTTGAAATACAAATACTAGCTCGCTAGATTTTATGGGAGTCCATAAAGGCATGAGAAAAAATAATGAAGAATCATTAAACGCATGGCGGGCGGCTTGCCGCTATCTATATGAACTTATTGATAAGGAAGGACCAAATGGGCTTAAGCCAAAAGATTGTATATCCCGAGCTGACTACCTTAGTATAATTGCCGCAATTGGTAAGGCTGATGCTCTAGATGTAATCGACATTAAACCTTCAGAAGGTATCCCTCTTGAGGAATGGATGATTCCATACAAGGAAGTTTCTAAAGAATAAACGCTTCGGAGAAGTTTATATGATATTCAATCATCCCGCACTAATCGCCCTCAATAAGATTGCTCGCCCACTTTTCGTTGGTGGATGTGTGCGCGACTACATTATGGGAGTAACCCCAAAAGATTTCGATATTGAGGTGCATAACATTAGCATAGATAATCTTGCTAATTTTCTCTCTCAGTACGGCGAGTGCAACGCGGTCGGAAAATCGTTTGGCGTACTCAAGCTACGATTGGATGACATAGAGTTAGACTTTTCCATCCCACGCCGCGAAAATAAGGTGGGGGTTAACCATACCGACTTCCACGTAGAACTCATCCCTAATATGGGGGTGGAGGCTGCTGCCGCCCGACGTGATTTTACCATCAATAGTATGGCTATGGATATTCACGGCAATCTCATCGACCCTTTTGGGGGTGAGGTTGATCTGCGTATCGGTGTATTACGCCACACTTCAGAGGCGTTCGCCGAAGATCCACTGCGGGTATTGCGCGGCTTCCAATTTTGTAGTCGTTTCCACTTGAAGGCGGCAAACTCTACCCTTGCATTATGTAAAAGTTTGGCGGGCGAACTACACTTTATCGCCCCCGAGAGGCAATGGGAGGAGTTGAAAAAGTTCTGTAAGGGCGATTACCCAGAAGACGCCCTATCCTTCTTACGTGAAGTTGGCTTTTTTGAGCCCATCTTAAGGATGGCGGGTTGTGAGCAAGATCCTCACTGGCATCCAGAGGGTGATGTACTCACCCATACTGGCTTTGTTTGTGCGGAAGCCGCAAAATTGTGTGCTGAATACAATATTGTGGGGGACGACCGCATTATTCTTATGTTAGCGGCACTCTTGCATGATGTGGGCAAACCATCCACCACTATGTATAAAGGGGACCGAATCGTATCCCCCGGTCATGCAGAAGTGGGTGCGGAAATTGCCCGCGAATTTTTAGGAGGTTTAAAAGCGCCCAACTCTATCATTGAGGGCGTTTCTAATCTAGTTCTACTGCATATGAGGCATGTAGGTGGTGTTACGCCGAGGTTGGCAAGGCGACTACTTACGCAAACGAAATATCCCCACCTTCTCATCGATTTGATGCGGGCTGACCATGCCGGACGCCCACCATTGCCGCCAATTTGTGAGGAAGTAGAGCGGTTAGCCACTTTGTTTTCTGAACAGAAGGTGGAACCCCTCATTAAGGGCAGAGATCTTCTTGAGCGTGGTTTTGAATCGGGACCCGCTATGGGGCAAAAGCTGAAGGAGCTATATGAGCTCCAAATTAATTTGGGGCTGGATAGGGAAGCTCTCTTGGCGAGCATTAGTGGCATGGGGGGAAATAGTGGTAGTTAGTTAGCGGCGTGCGTTGACTTGCTACTACTATCTCTTTAATTTTGTTGCCTTATTTCCTTTCTTCCTTTATTGAAGGATGTCTACAATGAAAGCTAGCGGGAGCATTACTAAAGATGATGATTGTGGTTTAGAGAAGCAATTTGCTTGTCCGTGCGATCTAATTTGTATTGGTAGTCTTGCTAAGACTTATACATACGCAAGCCCTAAGCAGACTATTCAATTTTGTGATGGTTCCATGCATGAGGTAGGAAAATATTACGAGATCACCCCGGACACTCGATCCTATTTTATCGTGAACCAGAAATATTATCACTTTTCTTCCATTAGGGAATGAATAATGACGAAACAGTTTCACGAATTGAGTGAGAGAACACAGTTTACCATCATCTTCTTGATCGCTATATCACCCCTCATTGGATTATTCTCGTATGCCGCATCTCTCTTAATTGATGAGCAATACAGTAAATTCAACCCACAAATTTACAGCACCGGGGCAGTCGTCGCAAAATATTACGATGATCAATGCGTGGTATTCGTCAAAATTAACAGGGATGTCGTTATTGTCCCAGTAACCCCCAAACAATTTGTCGAGCTTGAAGAGGGCGCGAACGTTATTGTTATGCGTAATGAGGGCATGTTGTGGAGTTGGGGATATTACATCAAATAATTTTCTTTAGATGAGCCTCTATTCGTGGTTCTAAATGGGTGCCCCCTTTGATGCCGTAGCTTAATTGGTTAAAGCAACGGACTTTTAATCCGTAGAGTGTGGGTTCGAGTCCCACTGGCATCACTTTATTAGTGTGCATTAAAGTATTAGGAGAATAAATTATGAAAAAAACACTGGCAGTTCGAGTCATCAATGCAGATAAGACCAGCTACGGCGGCTTTGTTAATGCAACGAAACCAGGATCAGTTATCGTTGCACCAGACTGGAAACCTACAAAAGAATGTGGCAACGGCATTCATGGCTGGCTGTGGGGCATAGGCAGACTTAGTAAGCCCCATTTTGGTAATAAAATCTGGCAAGTTGTCGAAGTGCCGGATGACGGAGTAGACCTCGGCGGCAAATGGAAGTGGAAGTGGGTGAAAGTTGTATACTCAGGCAGTCAGGCTGAGTGTATGAAGCGAACTATGAAGGGGCGTCAGCAGTACATCCAAAAGAAAAGTATGGAATGGCAGGATGATGTCCAATTCTCACATACGTCAGAAGATAAAGGTCATATGTTTGTGTCAGGAAATCTTAGCTGCGTGAGTGTATCAGGGTGGAGAAGTGGCGCTATCGCATCAGGAGAAGGAGTTTCAGCAAATGCATCAGGTATTGATGGCTTCGCGATGGCGTTAGGAACTGAAAGCGCCGCGAGTACGTCAAATTATGGAAGTATTGCGAATGCGTCAGGAGTGGCAAGCTCAGCTACCACGTCAGAAAATTACAGTATCGCAAGCGCGTTAGGATACTGTGCCTCTGTCAGTACGTTAGGACGCGATAGTCCAGCGATAGCATTAGGGTCAGATTCTTCCGTAAATACGTCTGGAATATCCTCTCCAGCTATTTGTGTCGGAGTCGGCGGTAAAGCTAAGGCGGGAAAATATGGCTGTATCGTACTTGGTTATCTGGTAGATGACCATATCGAATATGCTTGTGCTCGCATTGGTAAAAAGCCGGGCGAGCTGAAGGCGAACACTTGGTATGAGCTTGACAAACAGGGAAATTTTCGTGAGTGTACTGATGAATAACATGTGGCGAGTCTCGTCAACCGTAGACTTCCTATCTGACACCATTAGGCATACGCGCTGGTTTCATTCAGAGGAAGCCGCCTTTGAATATGTAGAATGGTGCGAAAAAACGGGGCGGCAAAATATTAAAATGACAGGGTATAGGGAGATAAAAGATGAGAGAGAAGAAAATTAAGCCGGCTTTGAAACATTAAAGCAAAGTTGATTGCGGCTACGGGAGTGTAGACCAAAGGCAGAGTCAAAGGACTTAAAATCCTTCAAGTGCGGGTTCGAATCCCGCCACTCCTATTGAATTGGTCGGCGACGTGGATAGGGACACGTAGACTCGTTGGGGCAATTGTAGTGATGAAAGTTCACTAAGTTTGGCTGGTTTCTTAAAACCAAACACGCCCATAGGACCCAGCCTAGTAGGTGCAATTCCTACCCGACCAACTTTTAATTTCTTAAATAAGGGTATAAATATGATTTGGAAAGCATTGGCGGAGTGCATTAACCAATGGACCCCAGAGCAACAAATGAAGCCAGTACAGGCTGTACTTGCTACCTCTGATGAGGATGACGTACAAGTTGGACTCCCAGTTATTGGGGTAGACACTGTACAAGCGTGGGGCTTTCTAAAATACAGAAGCTCTCACAACAATAAGTATTGCGGCAACGATATTGTTTTATTGTTAGACCACAATCCTTATAGTGAAGATGGTGTTTATGCCTATTATGAGTGGCAGGGTCCACTTTATATTGATGGAAAAAAGACTGATCCACAAGATCAGTGGTCTCCAGAATATATAGAAGCCGTGCCGCGTCTTATAAGCGCGTCTAGTAAAACTAATGGCTGGTCGTGAAGTTCGATTCTTCCAGCGAGTATTGGGGGATAACCCCCAGACCCCCAAAGAGAGGGCGCTTTAAATGCAGATTGAAGTAGTTCTTATTTTTAGTGGCGGGAAGAGAAGATATGGCAATACATTCAATTATCATGGTGCTTGTGCCGAATTAATAAAATTTAACAATAAATTGTATTGGGAATTCCGATGGATACTCCCGTCAATAAACAGACAGCGGCGGCGAAAAAAATATGACCAAGTGCGTAACGCATTAGGACCTCATCACCACTTTATATACATTAAGAAAAGACGTAAAGAGGTTTGGGTTAGTGAGGGCTTTTTTGGTCATACAAACATTGGTTTTTGGGCGATCCCATTTAGGGTGGGCGACTTATAATGGAAATCGTTCGTAATATTGTTTGGCGTGGACGTAATGAAAAATATTGGAGGGGTAGGGGTTGGCAGGGATATCCAGTAAAATTAATACGATACAACAATAAATTGTATTGGAGTATAGATAACTCTCTCTATACTTGGAGTCTGTATCGCATTAAAAAAATACGCACAAATGTTGATCAAATTAGGAATAGGCTTGGTCCTCATAAAAAATTCCTATTTTTAAACCCCAAGCGAAAGGTATGTCAGGTCTTTATCAAACACTCAAGGTCTTTGTTCATAATCCCATTTCGTAGGAGTGATTTATGAGTCCGTGGGACAAAGAGGCTGCCAAAACCATTATTAATTTGTTGCGGCGAGAATATGAGCAAGCTGAGTACAATCATAGGCAGGCTTATGCGGAACGAGTTGGTATGGACGCTGCCGCTAATGTATGGGATGATTTTAATAAAGAAAATGGTGTTGGGTCCTTCTCTCAAAATCCATACGACTCATTATCGTATTCTCAAAAAGAAGAGCGAGCAAAATTGGCTGCCGCAAAAATGAAACAGGCGTACGAATTAGCAATCAATACTTTTTTAGATATGACAAAGGAATAAAGTATGGAACTACCAAGTTCGCCAGCACCATCAGGAATAGGATTTGGTTGCGCTTTAGCAATTTGTATTTCGTGGTCTATGTACCATTCAGTATTGTGGGCAATCCTCCACGGATTTTGCAGTTGGCTTTACGTCCTTTACTACTGCTTATCTGATATGACGCCATGACTCCAAATCTTAATATTACTTAGGGTTGACTATAATGAATAGTAGGAAACGGTTTTATAGTTTTATTTGTGTAGCGTTGCCGTGCATTCTTGTTGGATGTAGTACAAGCAAGGAGGCTCCATTAGAGAAAGTCCGAATAGTTGAAATTGGCAACTGTCATGAAATTGGAGAAGTTGATCACTACACGGTCGTAGAATTTCCTGATGGGGAGCGGCGTATTCGACATTATCACTATGGAAAAGTCGGAGAGGAATTCTATACAAGAAAATGATTCAATAATTCTTGGAAATGATGTCTATCACTTTTAATTAAAGGAACAAGTTATGAAAATTAACGGTTATGAAATAGAAATCTGCAGCGATGGCGTCCAAGTTGGCTGCAAAAAGTTTAGTGTTGATGATATCAATAAACTCCTAGAGGAAATCAAAAAGGTAAAAAATTCACCACAACGAAAAATATTGGAGGCGATTAAGTCTGGTTATAATACGCGAGATCCGAACTCACTTCAAGTACTTAATGAGACTATTGCACAGATTAGGCAGTATAATGCTAATTTTTTAGGAATCAGATATGGTGGGGAATATGCGGGTCGTGGATTCTATTTAGGATACATATCCATGCCTTGGAAAATAGTTATTGATGGTCGTTATCAAGTTCTGATACCTGCCGATGAAGAAAATCAAAAGGAATAAAATATGAAAAATTGGAAAAACAAATCGCGAGGCGGGCAGGAGATTCGAATTTATGCAACGGATGGCATAGGGCAATATCCAATTCATGGCGCTATAAAACGAGATAGTGGGTGGCGATTCCGCTGTTGGACAGAATTTGGAGAAACTGTTTGCTCGCAAACATCTAGTGATGATTTAATCGCGGAACCAAATTATCGACCATTTACCAATGAAGAGTTGCCGCGAGTAGTTGGTCGGAGGATTCGACACAAAGAGCTTAGATACGTTCAAATAATCATTGGAGAATTGTCCTCGTACGTTTTTTCAAACTGTGACGCATACGCAAAGATATATCCAGACGATTTACTCTCATTGTATGAATTCTTAGATTTCGACGACAATGGTAACGAGATCGTGACGCCGTGCGGTGTACAAGAATGAAACAAATTCTTATTTACTGCCCAGAAGTAGGCTACCATATGTGTAATGAACGCCTACTTACTAAGTATAGGCAAACTGGCTTTATACTTCCTCCCGTCAGATTTTGGTCTTGCAAGAAGAAGGCTAAAAAGTGGGGGGCAAAATGCGGTAGGAATATCATGCTAACCGTTAAGCCCGCCATGTCTTATCCTTTGCCGGATCACAAGCCGGGATGGTTTTCGCCTAATCATGTTAAGATTGAACATGTAGAGTATATGGAGATAAAAAATGTTTTGTAGAATTAGTTTACAAGAGCATGAACTAGAGTGGGCTCAGGAGTTGATGGACTCTTTGAATAAGGAGCACACCATAATTAAAGAGCCGCTCACTATTTTGTGCGATCTTAACCAGTACGAGTTAGACCGCCTAGTTTGCTCATGCGGCGGCGTACATGATCGTTTACTATGTCGAACCCATATTATGGGGGAGGTTCAGCGACAATCATATAGAGAAATGCAGAGTTAGTTCAGTTTTACCTTTATAGGATATAAAAATTATGTATAATGAAACAGTTAGCCGCCCTAACAAAGAGCGAATTATTACCCGCTTTTTTCTTGATTGTGGAAAGCCCGCCGAAACCTACTTATGTTTACCGTCCAGTACTATGTTAGACATTAAGGTAGGGCGTGACCTTGGCGTTATTACAGACTCCACCAAAATTATTGCGGTCGAGCGTGATAAAGTTATTGCACAAAAGATTAAAAATAAATTGGGCGATGTGTTAGTTGGCGACATTACCGACTTCACTTTTGATAAACCTATTGATGTTGCCTACATTGATTTGTGCGGGCAGTTGACGGCAGACGTTGTATGCTGGTTAAACCTACACCGCCATATCTTTAACGCGAATTTTGCCATCACACTCTCTAAAACTCCTCGATCGCGGAACACCTATTACCAAAAATTAATTAAGCTGCACGGAAGCAAAGCAATCCGCGAGTGTTTGCGGTGGTGTTTCAAACCATTGTCTTACAAAGATTATATGGATGCGCGCACGCCGATGGTCTTTGGTTATCGCACTGTAAGGAAAGCATCAAAGGTAGATCTCGCCGTCTACAAATTTAAGCAAAAGAATAGGAGCGTACAACATACGGCGGGCTTCACTAACTTTTTTAATCATCTTAGTGCTGGCGAGAAGGCAGCCTTCAAGAGAAAAGTAAAATGAATATTGCCCAAACGATTCGCTTAATCTTAGATACTAAGAACACTGAGCAAAAAGATCTAATGATTGGTGTTCTAATTATAGCGATGAATCACAAGTGGCGGGCGTACCGCTTCATTCTCTTGTTGTGGTTAGCCTTTAAACATTCAACAGAAATAGCGTGGCGATATAAACTATACTATTGCTTGTTGAGTGCCAGCAATTTTTCGTCATGCCCTTACCTTCCACTAAAACGAACATTTGAAAGAGTGGATGATACCGAGGCATACAACCTCGGAATAAGAGACGCTTATCGGGAAGTGTATCAAGATGGGGGCTCGGCTTACAAATTCGGTTGGGCTATGGCGCAACTTAAGCGCGGCTATTGGTATGAAAATATTTGGAGAGAAATCACATGATCAAGACTTATACATTATTAGTTCAGCACCAATCGGCTCACATCCTTATGGAAATTCTGAACGAGATGCAGTATCCATGTGTGGCTGTACGCCTACAAAAAGGGTTTCGTATATCTGTTGCATTATCTGAGAGAGAGTTTGATCAGATTTGTAGTATTGTTTCGCCTGTTCAAATTAATTGAAATTAATAGTACAAGGAAGTAGTGCCGATGTACAACATTGATAAAATTGCCTTTGAAGGACCAAAAACGCCTGATCGTGGATACACGATGAGAGTTAGTTATCTGAAGCCTCCAAAAAACGGAGATGCGTTCATTGAGGTGATGAAGGACGGAGTGGTAGTTCGAGAATTTTTATTTCCGGCATATAAGATATACAACCTTCAAGCGCACTTTAGTCAGATTGTTGACAGTGAGATACAGAATAATGATGATGGGTATCGTCAAGCTGCCTGGAATGGCATTGGGACAACTGATTAATAGGAATGCATTTTATGAAAAGTGGATATAATTTGAAAAATGGTGATTGGGTTCGATGTATTTGTAATACATTTAAGACCGCAGCAGGAGATGAGGGGTGTATTGTTGATGTAGATTTGCCGTGTTATCTTGTGCAGTGGTATAAAGGTCGGGCTGCGACGGATGGCGACTGGCTATGGTGGATAAGTAAGTATCATGTCGTTCGCATTGAGCCAGACAACCTCGCCTATCCAGGAGAGGTATGGAGGCATGTCGCAACAAGCCAAAGTGCCGAGCAAGCAAAGCAAGAAACCAACGCCCGCCGCCTGCTGCGGATGTTGCATCAGTGGGCGTGCTTTGATGGTCGTTATAAAGGTGGTAATTTGTGGAAAGAAGTGGAAAAAGAGTTGCAATGAGTGCAAGTAAATGAGTTCATTACAAGGAATAAAAAAATGAAAATTACAAAAAAAGGAAAACCACCTTGGGCAAAAATCTGGGTTGGTAAATGTCAGACTTGTGGCGCAGAAGCAGAAGCTATGCAATCTGAAATGACACGTATTGTGCATGATCAGCGCGACGGTACTTTTTCATGGGAAAAATGTCCAGAATGTAGTAGTGGCGAATTTGTTGCTAACGGAATGATATTTTATCCGACAAAAGACTAAGTGACGTCGATCTTCAAGTGTGCAATAGTGGCGAACTTTCCGTGAAACATTAAAAATATGTGGATTGCGCTGCTTGATTGGGGGTTGTATGAACCTGGATGAATTACAAATAGAAGTAGAAAAATTACTCAGCCTATTAAAGGACCGCCAAATAGGTGTATTGGCATGGAATATGTTTTTGACTGAACGATTGAGGTCGATTCAAGAGATGATCAAAGCGGCTGGCATTTCCTCTTAATTGGAGTTTAATTATGTTAGGTGATCTACCTTCAAAAAACGATGATCGTGATGCCGTTCATATTGCTATTATCCCGATGGAAGCCGGCGAAGATTTAAATCCCGGCGATCATGTATGTAAGGTTGGTAATACAGTTGTTAAACCTACACCGGATACTCTTGAAACGCCAATTGGGATTGTCGATCCTTTTTTATCTCCAAGACTTATTAAGAAAGGTACTACAATTTGGGTTTGTTTATATCCTAATCAGGTCTTTGGTATGCGCCATCACTGGAAGCACCAAGCCTTTCTATCTAAAGACGAATCCGAAGAATGGTTGCGCAATTATTGTAGTGGGCATGATTGCCCAAGTTTTGAAATTCTAATGGGCGTACTCAACGAAGATATGTTTGAGGAGGATGACTTCAATTCAGATATTGATGACGATGTTTGGTTTTTTACAGGAATAGATGCTCATTCAGACATTCCAAATGAATTCTGGATGCACGCAGAAAATTATTTGGATAAAAAGTTTTATTATAAGCCAACTCGTTTTTCATGCTCATGCTAAAATATCGATTGAATAAGATTGTGTTAGCCGCTCAACGCATAGAAAATGAGCGGCGTCGTTTGTCAGACGGACAGCCAAGCCCGGCTTGGATTGCATTAAATCAAGAAGTTGACGCCTTACTTAAGGAAATTGAAGATGCCGAAAATGATTCTGATGGTGGGTGTTCCGGGCTCCGGTAAGTCTTATACTGCCAAACAGTTAGTCGGTGATGGCGTTATCCTATCTACCGACGATATTTTTATGGCAGGCTCCCATTACTTCTGGGATAGTAGTGTTTTGGGTAGTGCCCACCACATCAATCAGATTAAGTGTGGTAAAGCTATGGCTCAAGCAATTGATCCTGTTATCATCGATAACACAAATTTGACGCCCAAAGAAAGAGAGCCTTACGAAAAACTGGCTAACCTTTTCGGGTATGAAATCCAGATTAAGGAATCGGACGCCCATTGGAAGGATGATGCGGACGAATGTTTTAATCGCTGCACTCATAAAGTGCCACTTGAGACAATCAAATCTATGCTTAATAGGAAGAAACTATAATGCCGCTCGGGACATACATAATGGTACTGTGTATGATGATATTATTTAGTATATTCTCACTCATATCTTTTTCAGAATCGAAAGATAGGGGCAGTTTAGTCTTGCTTACATGGTCAGTAATAATTGCAGTATCTATGCTCGCTATTATTATACCAGCATGGAGGTTTGCGCAGCCAGTTGAAGAAGCAACCTACACAGTCATTAATAATGACGGCATTGACACAATCAATCATAATGGAGAATTAATCAATTTAAATTCAACGTTTGGGCGCGATTTTGACGATACAGTCAAATTAAAAATTTACAAAGCGTCATATTGTGGTTTGGCGTTTCTATCTGAAAAGATTGAGTTAGCGGAGAAATAAAAAATGAAGACGCTCGCAGTACGCGTAATAAATGCAGATAAAACAAGCTATGGCGGCTTTGTCAATGCGACTGAGCCCGGTGCTGTAATTGTGGCGCCAGACTGGGACCCTGAACCAACGTGCGGTCATGGCATTCATGGTTGGCTGTGGGGAATTGGGAGAGGCGGGAAAGAGCACGCTGGAGATAAAATCTGGCAAGTTGTCGAGGTGCCTGATGACGGCGTAGACCTCGGAGGCAAATGGAAGTGGAAGCAGGTGACGGTTGTATACTCTGGCAATCAGGCTGAGTGTATGGAGCTAACTATGGAGGGGCGGCAGAAATATATTCAGGAAAATAGTGCTGCGAGCACGTCAGGGTCTAAGAGCTCCGCGAGCACGTCGGGATCTGGGAGCTCCGCGAGCACGTCAGGGGCTAGGAGCTCCGCGAGCACGTCGGGAGATTATAGCTCCGCGAGCACGTCAGGATCTAGGAGCTCCGCGAGCACGTCGGGA
>JACCDG010686200.1_pt1 | contig 31687 bp, 26 predicted proteins | sample 7442471 | NCBI WGS metagenome assembly JACCDG01 (sample SAMN15323444, study PRJNA562643) | freshwater metagenome | isolation source: river surface water | place: USA:Blue River Watershed | collected 2017-08-17 | reverse complement strand
GAACAAATCATTTTGCAGATCTTCAAACTCCACGCCTAAATAGCGGCGCAATACCGACTCGAGATCCAAATCCCTGGCTCCCGGATTCAGCAAATAGGCAGCAACCTCTGTATCGATGGCAACCTTGGCTAAAACTCCATTGCGAATGAGCTCCTTGGCTCCATGCACCATCCAATTACCAAATGAGTTTATTTCACCTTTAACATCATTAATTTCTGCAACCAATACCTTGCCTTGCGAGAAGGATGCTGAGATTGAACTCTCTGAGAAGGTTGCCGGCACAACACCTGTGGCGGAGTTGAGTGAATTCAAGAACTCTTTGGCACTGACCTGTTGAACCTCAACTTTTTGAGTTGAGAGCTCGACTGATTCGGAGCTCCCATAAAGCGATTTGATTCGCTCCTTCAATGCTTTGATCTCGAGTTGGTCAAACAACTTAGTCGTGTGAGTCTTATCTATTCCACTCCACTCTAGATCTTGAAAGGAAATAGCTAAAGGTAGGTCATGTCGAAGCTGGGTTAGCTCTCGATTAGTTATCACCGATGGCAAAGCGGCACGCAGCGCCTCTCCAGCTTTTCCGGGAACTTGATCGACCTTGGCAATCAACTCCTTTAGCGAACCAAACTCCTGAATCCATTTAGTGGCTGTCTTTTCACCGACGCCAGGAATGGAGGGAAGATTGTCACTTGGATCTCCCCGCAGCGCGGCAAAATCCGGGTACTGCTCCGGAGTTAAACCATACTTTTCAACTACCGCACTGGGCGTCATTCTGGCGAGCTCTGTTACACCTTTTTTCGGATACAGGACAGTTACATCTTTCTTGACCAGCTGGAAAGAGTCCCTATCCCCCGTGCAAATCAATATCTCAGCTTCTTGCGAAAACTTATCTACAAAGGTCGCGATGATGTCATCGGCCTCGTAGCCTTCCAATTCAAAGTGTGGGATTTGGAAGGCATCCAAAAGTTCATTTATGAAAGAGATTTGCGAGCGAAACTCATCAGGGGTGCTGGCTCTATTTGCTTTGTATTCTGGGAACTTCTCACTTCGAAATGTTTTTCGAGATACATCAAAGGCGGTGGCTATGTGGGTTGGTTTTTCATCCCTAATTAAATTGATGATCATCGAGGCAAATCCATAAACTGCGTTAGTGTGCTGTCCCGATGAGGTGGCGAAGTTTTCCACCGGTAATGCGTAGAAGGCGCGATAGGCCAGAGAGTGCCCATCTAGTAATAGCAACTTTGCCTGCTTCACCCGTAAATCCTAGAGATTGTTGCCTACAATTACCCGCATGACAGACTTCATGCAGATCCTCAATGAACGTGGCCGAGGCGATTTAGATAAGAAAATGGGAATCCAAATCACCGAAGCCTCTCCAGAGCGTCTCGTTGGCACAATGCCCGTAGAGGGAAATACCCAACCCTTTGGCTTGCTCCATGGCGGTGCAAATGTGGTGCTCGCAGAAAGTCTCGGCTCAGTTGGAACTCACCTGCACGCTGGACCAGCAAGAAGAATTGTTGGTATTGAAATCAATGCCAGCCATCATAAATCTGCAACCTCAGGTGTTGTAACTGGAGTCGCCACCGCAGTTACATTGGGCAAAACCTTGTGCACCTACAACGTTGAAATCACTAATGACAAAGGTGAGAAAACCTGCACCGCAAGAATTACCTGCTTGATTCTTGCAGAGCGGTAATTAATCTAGCTCGTGCGCTCCAGTGCCAAGATAAGCGGATTTAACATGAGGATCATTTAACAGATCCTTGCCCTTGGCCTCTTTAGTGATTGAACCAGTTTCCAGAACATATGCTCGATCGGATCTCGACAACGCCTGTTGTGCATTTTGTTCAACCAAGAGGATTGTCACACCTAGTTTGTTGATTTGAGTGATGATGCGGAAAATATTGGCGATCATCTGAGGTGCTAGACCCATTGAGGGCTCATCAAGTAACAAAACCTTTGGCTTTGCCATTAAAGCTCTTCCGATAGCCAACATTTGTTGTTCGCCACCTGAAAGTGTTCCGCCAGCTTGAGTCATGCGCTCTTTCAATCTCGGGAACAACCCGTAAACCATTTCTAGATCTTCTTGCATCTCGCTCTTTTTGGCTTTGAGATGGTAGGTGCCGAGCTCGAGATTTTCCAAGACTGTTAAGCCCGGAAAAATTCCACGACCCTCTGGAGCTTGAGAAATTCCAAGGTGAACTCTCTGATGCGCCTTACGTCCAAGAATGCTTTCTCCGTCGTAGGTGATGCTTCCAGCGGTGGGGTTGAGAATTCCAGAGATGGTCTTGAGCAAAGTGGTCTTTCCAGCGCCATTTGCTCCAATCAAGGAGACAATCTCTCCCTGATTAACCGTTAAAGAAATGCCCTTCAGCGCTTCAATCTTGCCGTAGGCAACACGTAAATCTTTAATCTCAAGACGCATCTTCAGGCACTCCTAAATACGCTTCGATGACACGTGGATCATCTTGAACCTTGCTTGGGGCATCATCAGCAATCTTCTGACCGAAATCTAAAACCACGACGCGGTCAGAAACCTTCATAACTAAAGACATATCATGCTCAATTAGCAACACGGTATAGCCGGCATCGCGAATTTTGCGAATTGTTGCTGCCAACTCAACCTTCTCGGATGGGTTAAATCCTGCGGCTGGCTCATCAAGAAGAACTAACTTGGGGTTTGTTCCCAAAGCTCTCGCGATCTCAAGTCGGCGCTGCACACCATAAGGAAGGTTTCTCGCCAAGCGATCTGCGTATTCACCAATACCGATGAAGTCTAAGAGCTCCTGAGCGCGAGCTTTGTCTCGCTTCTCCTCTTTTCTCGAAATCGGCATACCGAAGAGACCACTTAGCAAACCAGACTTCTTGTGGGTATCGGTCGCAGTGATTACATTTTCTAGAGCGGTCATATCTCCCCAGAGACGAATGTTCTGGAAGGTTCTCGCTACGCCCCGCTTTGTAATCTTGTATCGCTTTGAGCCGACCAAAGATTTGCCATCAAAGACGATATCGCCTGATGTGATTCGATAAACCCCAGTAATGACATTGAAAACAGTTGTCTTGCCCGCACCATTTGGTCCGATTAATCCAAGAATCTCACCTTGCTTAACATCAAAGGTGACATCATTTAACGCGGTGACACCACCAAACTTCATGGTCACATTTTTTAGGGAAATAACACTGTTACTCATTATTTGGCCTCCTTAGGTAGAGGCTTCTCACGCTTCTTACGTGGGAGCAATCCATCAGGACGAAGGTTCATCATGATTACTAGAACTAAACCGAAAACAAGCAAACGAGCATCGGACAAGAATCGAATTCGGTCTGGAAGGTATCCCAAAATAACGGCACCGAGAATTACGCCCCAGATATTTCCCATTCCGCCAAAGACCACACAGGCCAAAATCAAGATAGAGATTTGCAGTGTGAAGTTATCCGGCGCAATAAAGAGGGTCTTTGATGCATAAAAGACACCAGCCGCTCCGCCAACTGATGCGCCAAGAACAAATGCCCAAACCTTGTATTTAAAGGTAGGAACACCAAGCAGCTCCGCAGCATCCTCATCCTGTCTGATTGACTCCCATGCGCGACCAGCACGACGCACAGCAAGTCTGCGCACCATCCAGATCGCTAACAAGATAATTATCAAAAGGGTCCAGTAGTAGATGCGATGGCTATCAAAGGAGTATTCGATTCCAAATACTGGTGGTGGCGTTGGGATATTTAGAATTCCACCTGATCTTCCTAATGTCTCAAGATTCAGGGCCACGATTCTTACAATTTCACCAAAACCTAAGGTGATAATCGCCAAGTAATCTCCACGCAATTTCAGAGCTGGAACGCCCAGGATGACGCCGGAAAACATCGCCATTGCAATTCCAATAGGCAAAATCTCCCAAGTGTTCAAGCCGGTACGAGTACCAAGTAATCCCATGGTGTAAGCGCCAATCGCAAAAAAGGCAACATAACCAAGATCTAGCAAGCCGCTCTTTCCAATAACGATGTTCAGACCAATAGCCATCAATACGAACATGGCAACTGGATAAACTAAGACCGATTCATAATCAGCAATTGGCGTGTTGAGGAATGTGCCGCCAAAAAATGGCAGAGAAGCGGCTAGAGCGATGAATCCAAGTGCGATGAAGGTGCGCTCAATTCGGTTTGAGCGTTCCCAGATATCTGCGCCTTTATCTCGAAGATTTATCATTATGCCCTCGATTGCGTCATAGCTTCACCGAATAATCCATTCGGCCTTGTGTACAGAACCAAAACCAAAATCACGAAGACGGTAACCGCCTTCCACTGGGTTCCCAAGAAGAACGAGGCATAGGTTTCAAGCAATCCCAACGCCAGGCCACCATAGAAGGCACCCTTAATGTTTCCGATACCACCCAAAATAGCTGCGGTAAAGGCTGCAATTCCAAGTTCAAAACCAATACTGAAGCTGCTGTTTTCATACTTCAAAACATAGAAAAAGCCGGCTGCGCCTGTCATTAAGCCGCCGACCAAGAAGGTAATTGAAACAACACCATCGATGTTGATACCCATCAATTTGGCCGCACTCGGATTCATCGATACCGCACGAATTGCCTTACCAAGACGGGTCTTATTTACGAAAGCTAGAAGAATGACAAGGAGAATAATCGCCGCGACGATAATTATGGTGTTATCGAGGCGAACATCAGCATCGAAGAACTTACCTAGGAAACTCTTCTCCATCGCGCGCGGGCTGGCAACTGGACGCGAGTCGGTCATGATTCGAACCGCCTCGGCCAAAACCATCGAAACACCGATCGCTGAGATTAGTGGAGCGAGAATGCCAGAGTTCATTCTTCTCAATCTGCGGTAAGCGACCAACTCGATTAATACTGAGAGAACTCCTGCAACAACCATTGAAGCAACTAATGCGGTTCCAAGGATTAGCCACAACCTAAAACCGGTGGCGTACTCAGAGGTTTGAGTGAAGTTGAAGACATCGCGAATAATAATAATCGTGGCAAAAGTTGCCACCATAAACACCTCGGAGTTGGCAAAGTTAATCATGCGCAAAACTCCGTAAACCATTGTGTAACCCAAGGCGATAAGAATGTAGATGAATCCTAGGCTGAGACCGCCAAAGGTTAAGGACCAGAACTGGTCAAGAAAGTTTCCGATCAAGTTATCGAATTCCTATTCTGCCGAATTGAGTTCTAAAGATAATTGAAATTTCGGCGGGCCCTACACAGGGCCCGCCGAAATCACTTTTCTACTTTTTTACTTTACTGGACCGGTGAAAACGATCTTTCCGGCTTTAACTTCAAAGCCGTTCATTACGCCACCTGCAACGTCGCCGTTAGCGTCGAAGCTGAGGTTTGCGCCGGTTAGGGACTTGCCCTTGAATTTCTTAACGCAGTTCAGCATCGCTTGACGTGTTGTAACTCCCTTTGAGATACAGCTTAGGAAGATGTTTGTTGCGTCAATTGATTCTGCAGCGTAAACGCCTGAAGCCTTGCCCATCTTCTTCTTGAAATCTGCTTCAAGCTTAGAAGAAATGTCAGCAAGAGGAACGGTTCCCGCTGTTAGGCGGACACCCTCTAGAACTGAAGCTGGAGCTAGAGTTACAAAGCTTGGGCTTAGAACTCCGTCGCCACCAGCAAGAATTCCGGTGTAACCGCTATCACGAAGCTGCTTGAAGAACACAGCAGCCTGTGGGAAGTAACCGGTGTAGATAACTACGTTTGCGTTTGCAGTCTTGATCTTTGAAATTGTTGCAGACCAGTCAGTTGTCTTGTCTGAAACGCTGTCAAAGCCAGCTGATTGTCCTGCAGGAATTCCTGGCTTCATGTAATCAACTAGACCAACACCGTAAGCTGATTGATCATCAACTACGAATACCTTAGGTGATGAAACACCCTTGGTTGCAAGCTTGAATAGTGATGGGCCCTGAACCTTGTCGGTAACAACTACGCGATGGAAAACAGGAACTCCGAGTGCTCCACCTGGTGATGATGGATCTGTGATTGAAACGCGGGTTGCTGATGGAGAAATCATCGGCAATAGACGCTGCTTGTAGAACGGTAGAGATGCGATTGTTGCACCTGAGTATGCCGCACCAACAAGACCAATGATCTTGGTGTTTGATGCAATTCCTGGAGCAACCTTTGCAGCCTGAGCAGGATCTCCCTGATCATCTGCACGCACTACGCGTACAACATACTTACCTTTGTTCTTCGCATTGAATAGCTTGACCGCATAAAGCATGCCAGCTAACTCATCCTGACCAACCTGCGCTTCTTCGCCAGTTAGTGGACCTTGAAATGCGAGGGTGATTGTCTTAGCGGCTGCATTTGACGCTGGTGCTACTGCAACAAGCGAAGCAGCTGCTAATGCGGCTGCTGCAGCAACCGAAACTAGGCCACGCTTTTTCATTTAATACCTTCCTTCATGATCATGCCCCCTGGGACAGGGAGGGGTGAAGGCTAATGGCAGAGTCGCAATTGACACAAGGAAATAGACGCTGAAAAGAGATAACTTTCTCGTTATTTGAGATGAAATCTCTCGAAAGTGGAGCTATTTATCCAAGGCGGCATCTGGATTGATTACCGCCTCGGCAACCTCTTTCATTGTGATGCGTCGATCCATGGCAGCTTTTTGAATCCAGGAAAACGCCTGCGGTTCAGTGAGATTTAAAGCCTGCATAAGAATTCCTTTGGCCCGATCAATAATCTTTCGAGTTTCCAATCTGTCATGCAGATCCGCGACTTCAGTCTCTAGCGATTTCATCTGCCGATGACGGCTAATTGAGATCTCAATTGCTGGCATCAGATCATTTATCGTAAAGGGCTTTACTACATATGCCATAGCGCCGGCATCTCTAGCTCGATCAACTAAATCCTTCTGGCTGAAAGCGGTCAGCATCAGCACCGGAGCAACTTCAATAATCTTTTCCGCCGCAGAGATTCCATCTAACACTGGCATCTTTACATCCAAAATAGCTAAATCAGGTTTATGTAACTTGGCTAATTCGATTGCCTCTTCCCCATTGGATGCCTGAGCAATAACTTCATATCCCGCTTCAGTAAGCATCTCAACGAGATCCATGCGAATTAAGGTTTCATCTTCAGCAACCAGAATTCGATACTGCGCTGAAGAATCAGATGACATGTGCCTCGAGTCGGATTTGAACCGACACTATGCAGTGTTTGAGACTGCCCTCTCTACCGTTGGAGTACCGAGGCCGGTGTTACTTTTCCTATTCTAACGATATGCAGGGGCCACGCCACCCACGGCATCTCCCACTTGATGTACCCGCATCGCGTTGGTCGACCCTGGGATTCCTGGCGGTGATCCTGCCACGATGAGAATTAGCTCTCCCTTTGATACACGTTGTGATTCGAGAACAATGGCATCAACCTGTTTAACCATTTCATCAGTAGTTGTCACCAGCGGAGTCAGAATTGGCTCAACCCCCCAGGTAAGTGACATTTGGTTAAAGGTCGCCGCATCTGGAGTAAGGGCCAAAATTGGAATTGGTGAACGTAAACGGGACATGCGACGGGCAGAATCCCCAGATTTCGTGAAGGCTGCCAAGAACTTTGCACCGACCGTTAAACCCACCTCTGTGGCGGCTTTTGTAATTGCTCCACCCTTAGTTTTTGGATTGTGCTGGAGTGCAGGGATGAGATGTAACGCTTCCTGCTCAGTCTTCTCAATAATCCGAGCCATAGTTTGAACCGCTTCAATTGCAAAACTACCAACACTTGTCTCACCAGAAAGCATCAACGCATCCGCTCCATCTAAAACCGCGTTGGCACAATCAGTTGCTTCAGCTCGAGTTGGGCGAGAGTTGGTAATCATTGAATCCAACATTTGAGTAGCAACAATCACCGGCTTGGCATTTTCGCGAGCCAATGTCACACAACGCTTTTGCACGAGCGGGATATCTTCAATTGGCATCTCAACACCTAAGTCACCGCGCGCCACCATAATGCCATCAAATGCCGCCACAATTTCCTCAAGGTTTTCTACCGCTTGTGGCTTTTCAATCTTGGCAATTACTGGAACTCTCTTACCTTCTTCATCCATGATTTGATGAACATCTAAAATATCTTTTGCTGAGCGCACAAAAGAGAGTGCGATGAAGTCTGCGCCAGCTTTTAGACCCCAACGTAAATCTTCCTTATCTTTTTCCGACATGGCCGGAACAGATACAGCTACACCAGGAAGATTTATGCCTTTGTTGTTAGACACAGCTCCCGGTTCAATAACTTTTGTAACTACATCGTTGCCTTTTACTTCAACAACCTCAACTGTAACTTTGCCATCATCAATCAAAATACGATCGCCTTTGCGACAATCCCCTGGCAGTCCTTTGTAGGTAGTTCCTACCCGCTCCTTAGTTCCTGAGATTTCCTCTGTTGTAATTGTGAAGATATCGCCACGACTCAGTTCATGAGGGCCATTTTCAAATCTGCCTAAACGAATCTTTGGGCCTTGTAGGTCTACCAATATTGCCACCGGCTTGCCCGCATCCGCTGCCGCTTTCCGTACGAGGTTCAATCGATTTTGGTGTTCCTCATAGCCGCCATGAGAAAGATTTAAGCGCGCTACATTCATGCCAGCTGCGATTAATTCAGCCGCCCGCTCTGGAGATTCAACGGCAGGACCCATGGTGCAAACAATTTTGGCGCGGCGCATTTCCTTATTTTATGCCATTTCTCTCTAGAGGTTAAATCGCTAAACCATCAAAGGTCGAGCGGTTGGTTCAATAGGTGCGGGAAGTTGGGTACGTCCCATTAGCGCCTTATCTACAGCGGCTGCAACACTTCGACCTTCAGCAATTGCCCACACAATCAAGGATTGTCCTCGTCCAGCGTCACCACAAACATAGACATCTTCAACATTGGTTTCATAATCTTGATTACGGGAGATATTCCCTCTTTGATCCAGAGTTACGTTGAACCCAGTCACCAATTCATTTTTCTCAACTCCGGTGAAACCCATGGCAAGAAAAACTAAATCTGCAGGAAGCTCTCTTTCCGTGCCTGGAACCCCTTCAAACTTTCCATCTACTAATCGAGTTTCTACAATTTTTAGCGCCTTTAGATTTCCTTGACCATCACCAATGAACTCTTCGGTTGAGATGGAGTACAAACGCTCGCCGGATTCTTCATGCGCACTGCTAACTCGGTAAACCATGGGATAAGTCGGCCATGGTTGAGAGCTCGGACGCTCCTCTGTAGGTCTTGGCATAATTTCAATCTGAGTGATACTTGCCGCGCCTTGGCGAATTGCAGTTCCCAAGCAATCGGCACCTGTATCTCCACCGCCCAAAATAATTACATGCTTGTCCTTTGCATTAATTGGTGGCTCCTGAGTTAACTCACCAAGAGCTTGTTGATTGCCCCATGGCAAATACTCCATGGCTTGGTAAACGCCTTTGTAAGAGCGACCTGGGATATCCAAATCTCTCCACTGAGTTGCGCCAACAGCAAGAACAACAGCGTCATACCTACTCTTTAGCTCTTTAGCAGTGATATCTACACCCACATTTACGCCAGTTCTGAAACGGGTGCCTTCACGCTGCATCTGATTTAAGCGTCGATCCAAAACCGCCTTCTCCATTTTGAATTCAGGAATTCCATATCGCAGCAAGCCGCCAATCTTGGGCGCTCTCTCGTAAACCACAACCGTATGTCCGGCACGAGTTAGTTGTTGAGCGGCTGCCAAACCTGCTGGCCCAGATCCAATCACTGCGACTGTCTTTCCGGTCATACGGTCTGGTTGCATGGGCCGCACATTTCCAGTGGAAAAAGCCTCTTCTATCGTGCGCAGCTCTACCTGCTTGATGGTTACCGGGTCTTGGTTTATTCCTAAAACACAGGCGGTTTCGCAGGGTGCTGGACAAAGCCTTCCAGTGAACTCTGGAAAATTATTTGTTGCGTGAAGACGATCGATTGCATCGCTTTTTTCATTGCGCCAAATCAAGTCATTCCACTCTGGAATTAGATTTCCAAGTGGGCAACCTTGATGACAAAACGGAATTCCGCAATCCATACAGCGCCCAGCTTGCTTCTGGAGAGCGCCAAACTCTTGCTCTTCATAAACCTCTTTCCAATCTCGAATCCGCACATCTACTGGACGGCGCTTAGGAGTCTCCCTACCTGTATTTAAAAAACCTTTGGGATCAGCCATTTAGCACCTCCATGATTGCTTGTTCGGCAGAGCGACCTTCACGCTCGGCTTTATCAATTACATCTAACACCTTTGCGTAATCTCTCGGCATAACCATAGAGATTCGCTTTTGCGCCGCGTTCCAATCCTTGAGCAAACCATCAGCTACAACTGAACCGGTCTCTGCAAAGAACCTGGAGATGATGGCGCGCAACCTCTCCGCTTGATCCTGGGGCACATTCAGTACATCAACCATTTCTTTATTTACAAGATCTGGATTTAGGTCAAGAACAAATGCTCGTCCACCTGACATTCCAGCCGCCAGGTTTCTGCCGGTTTGACCTAAGATCACAACTACACCACCTGTCATGTACTCGCAGGCATGATCTCCGACTCCCTCGACAACAGCTGTTGCTCCCGAGTTTCTTACGCAAAAACGTTCTCCCACAATTCCGCGCACAAATATCTCGCCCGTAGTAGCGCCATACCCGATTACATTTCCGGCAATGACATTTTTCTCAGAAGGGAAAGTGGCTTTTTCATCCGGCCTAACAATTACTCGCCCACCAGATAAACCCTTGCCCAAATAATCATTGGTATCGCCGTACAAGCGCAGGGTTAATCCATTAGGAATAAAGGCACCTAGGGATTGACCAGCAGAGCCATGGAAGGTGATATCAATGGTGTCTTCTGGCAATCCAGAACCGCCAAACCTCTTCGTTATCTCAGAGCCCAACATGGTGCCTACGGTGCGATTGCGATTTCTAATCGCTAACTGCAACTTTATGGATTCACCTTTTTCTAAAGCTGGCTTGGCCAACTGAATTAACTCATTATCCAAAGCTGATTCCAAGCCATGTTCCTGCTTTGAGGTGTTACGTCGTGCGGCATTTTTAGCAATCTCTGGAACCGCAAGGATTGGTGATAAATCCAATCCACTTGCTTTCCAATGATCGACTGCAGCCTGAGTATCCAAAAGTTCAACTTGGCCGATTGCTTCTTCTAGAGTCCTGAAACCTAACTTGGCTAGCCATTCTCTTACCTCTTCTGCGATGTACTCAAAGAAGGTTTCAACAAATTCGGGCTGGCCGGTGAAGCGCTTGCGCAACTCTGGGTTTTGAGTCGCTACGCCAACTGGGCAGGTATCTAGATGGCAAACTCTCATCATTACGCAACCAGAAACAACAAGTGGAGCAGTTGCGAAACCAAACTCTTCTGCACCCAGCAGGGCAGCAATAATCACATCACGTCCCGTTTTCATCTGTCCATCTGTTTGAACCACGATTCGATCACGCAAACCATTAAGCAGAAGAGTTTGTTGAGTCTCTGCAAGACCTAACTCCCACGGTGCGCCAGCATGCTTAAGAGAGGTAAGTGGCGACGCACCAGTGCCACCATCATGTCCAGAAATTAGAACCACATCGGCATGGGCTTTGCTAACTCCTGCAGCAACGGTTCCAACCCCAACCTCAGCTACCAGCTTTACATGAACTCGCGCTTCTTTGTTGGAGTTTTTTAGATCATGGATTAGCTGCGCTAAATCCTCAATTGAGTAAATGTCATGGTGAGGCGGCGGTGAAATCAAACCAACTCCGGGGGTTGAGTGACGAACTTTGGCAATCCATGGATAAACCTTGTTGCCAGGTAATTGACCACCTTCTCCCGGTTTTGCACCTTGCGCCATTTTGATCTGAATATCATCGGCATTAACCAAGTACTCACTTGTTACACCAAATCGCCCTGATGCAACCTGCTTGATGGCAGAGCGTTTGGAGTCACCATTTGGTTCAGGCTTGAATCTCGCCGGATCCTCGCCACCCTCGCCAGTATTTGATTTGGCACCAAGTCGATTCATCGCAATAGCTAGAGTTTCATGAGCCTCTTGTGAGATAGATCCATATGACATGGCACCAGTTGAAAAGCGTTTTACTATCTCTGAGACCGACTCCACTTCTTCAATGGGAACTGGAGTTCTAACTCCCTCTTTAAATGAGAAAAGTCCACGCAACGTCATTAAGGATTTCGCTTGATTATCAACCTTTGTGGTGTATCTCTTGAAAACATCGTAACGCTTTGATCGAGTTGAATGTTGCAATGTGAAAACGGTTTCGGGGTCAAATAGGTGAGGTTCACCATCGCGCCGCCACTGATACTCGCCACCAATTTGTAAACGCTTAGAACCCGGAACCTCTCCCCCTGGTGGATATGCGATGTGATGGCGAGCGATTGTTTCCTCCGCAATAACGGAGAGATCAACTCCGCCCAAACGAGAGGTGGTTCCAGAGAAATACTCATCAATCAATACTTGCGACAGTCCAATAGCTTCAAAAACTTGAGCTCCGGTGTAGGAGGCGATGGTCGAAATTCCCATCTTTGACATTACCTTTAGAACGCCCTTACCTAAGGATTTAATTAAATTCTTAACCGCTTTTTCTGGGGTGATTCCATTGATGACGCCCTGCAGCACTAAATCCTCTGCAGTTTCCATAGCCAAGTAAGGATTTACCGCGGCAGCGCCATAGCCAATCAAAAGTGCAACATGGTGCACCTCTCGAACCTCACCAGTTTCAACAATTAAACCCACTTTTGTTCGAGTTTTTTCTCGAATTAGATGATGATGAACCGCAGAGGTCAAAAGTAAAGATGGGATTGGTGCGTTATCAGCATCTCCATCGCGGTCAGAAAGCACAATGACGCGAGCACCATCTTCAATAGCCCGCGAAACCTCTGAACGAATCTCTTCAATCCGCTCCTTTAATCCTTCTCCGCCATCTGCAATAGGGAACAAACCCTTAACTACATATGCTGAAAGTCCAGGGTGATCATTTTCGACATTTACATGAATAATCTTGGCCAGTTCATCATTGTCGATGACTGGGAATGCCAACGAAATTTGGCGACATGAAGCCGGCCCAGGATCCAGAAGATTGTGCTCTGGACCAATAGATCCACCGAGCGAGGTGACGAGCTCCTCACGGATTGCATCCAAAGGAGGATTGGTTACTTGGGCAAATAGCTGTGAGAAATAATCAAATAGCAATCTTGGTTTTTCTGACAATGCCGCAATAGGAGTATCTGTACCCATTGAGCCGATAGGTTCGGCACCTGTCTTTGCCATCGGAGTGATAATTACCCGCAGCTCTTCCTCTGTATAACCAAAGGCTCGCTGGCGACGCAATACCGATGAGTGCGGATAAATGATGTGCTCTCTCGCCGGTAAATCAGATAATCGGATTATTCCAGCATGCAGCCACTCCCCATATGGAGCTCCAGCTGCCAAAGAACTCTTAATCTCTTCATCTTCAATGATTCTTCCAGCTTCGATATCAACCAAGAACATACGTCCTGGCTGCAATCGACCTTTTCTTACTACTTTGTCTTGAGCTACATCCAAGACGCCAACCTCACTTGCGAGAATCACTAATCCATCATCAGTAACCCAATAGCGAGAAGGACGGAGACCATTGCGATCAAGAACCGCACCTATTTGTTTGCCATCTGTGAAAGTTACGCAGGCTGGTCCATCCCATGGCTCCATCAATGAAGCATGGAAGCGATAAAAATCCTTTAACTGAGTTGGCATAGTGTCATGGTTTTCCCAAGCCTCAGGAATCATCATCAACACCGCATGTGGCAAAGTTCTTCCGCCCAAATAGAGCAGCTCAAGTACCTCATCAAATGAGGCTGAATCACTGCCGGACGGGTCAACAATTGGAAATAGCCGTTTCAGATCTCCTGGAATCAAATCACTTTCCAGTAGAGCCTCGCGCGCCGCCATCCAGTTGCGGTTACCGCGAACAGTATTGATTTCACCGTTGTGGGCTATAAAGCGATAAGGGTGTGCCAATGGCCAGGAAGGAAATGTATTTGTAGAGAAACGGGAGTGAACTAAAGCCAGAGGTGATTTATAGAGCGGGTTTGATAAATCAGGAAAAAACTCTTCTAGCTGACCAGTTGTCAACATGCCTTTGTAAACGATGGTGCGAGAAGAAAGTGATGCGAAATAAATGGAAAGCTCGTGTTCTACTCTTTTGCGGAAACAAAAAGCTCTGCGATCTAAATCTAAATCTTCGACTCCATCGTTAGTAGTAACAAAAATCTGCTCAAACTTTGGCATAACTGAAAGTGCCGTTGCGCCAAGTGAGCTGGAGTTAATCGGCAGCTCACGCCAACCTAATATCTCTAGATTTTCTTCCTTTGCTATCTCAGCAATTCGAGCCTTGCCAGCAAAATCATGTGGCAGAAATACAACACCCGCTGCATATCTACTCAACTTTGGAAGTTCGAAGCTGAGGACGGATCGGAAAAACTCATCTGGAATTTGGGTAAGTATCCCCGCACCATCACCGCTATTCACCTCAGCGCCTGATGCACCGCGATGTTCAAGGTTGCGCAGGGCTGTAAGGCCTTGTTGAACAATTTCATGACTGGCAACTTTTTTAAGGGTTGCAACCATCGCCACGCCACATGCATCATGTTCATGGGCTGGGTTGTATAAACCCTGTGCGCTCGGGAGAGCGGAAAAAGGCGAATTGCTTGCCACTATATGTCCCCACTGGTTTCTGTTGTTACTTACCTAGCGATGTTTGGGACGGCAGTGGCCCGATTAAGAGGGGAAATGTATCAAGAATCTACTGAGATGGAGAAGTGAATCGAGCGAATACGACCAGCTTTAAATGCCAGAAATATGGGCGGCCTGTCCTACCCCAGCGGTAATCGCCATCCCCAATATGCCACCAAAGAGAATTCGACCGGTCGTACGAATCACGCTGGATCCCGCTGTTTTTGCACTGATAACGCCTGCAATCATTAACCCGATCAGGGTTACACCAACTATTGAAACCGCCTTGCTGCCTAGACTCGGCGCCAAAGCACCGATCAATGGAATTGCTCCGCCAGCGGTAAAGCTCATCGCCGATGCAAAGGCTGCCTGCATAGGTCGAGCTTTTGTTACATCATGCTGACCTAACTCGTCACGCAAATGCGCTCCAAGCGCATCATGTTCATGCAACTCTTTAGCTACGCGCAGTGCGGTCTCTCGAGTTAAACCTCTGGATTGGTAGATCTGAGTTAGCTCCTCTAGCTCGCCCTCTGGATCAATTGCTAAATGTTCAATCTCTAGTTTGCGATCCGACTCTTCAATATCGTTCTGGGACCGAACTGAAACATACTCTCCCACCGCCATTGACATTGCTCCAGCAGCGATTCCTGCCAAACCAACGGTAACGACAAAATCATTTTTCTGTGCCGAAACAACACCAATCATCAATGACGCTGTAGAAACCAAACCATCATTTACACCAAGGACTGCTGCGCGCAGCCATCCGGCACGATGCGTGCGGTGATTTTCATTTCTTAAATGAATCTCTTCTAAACCCACGCCTTAACTCTACTCCGCGTTAGAAGGATTTTTTACCTCGCCACTCTGGCTGGTTTTGTTCCGATATAGATATAAAACCGCTCCAAGTATTAAAAATAGGCTGGTCCAAAGGTTGAGTCGAAGGCCAAAAATTAAATTAGATTCATCAATCCTGAGTGATTCGATAACTCCCCGGCCTAGACTGTAGAGCGCAACATAGAGCGCAAATATTGAGCCAGCTCTCAAATTTTGTAACTTTGGTGAAAATACAAGAAATGCGGCTACCGCTAAACACCACAGCGATTCATACAAAAAGACAGGATGAAAGGTGTCAAAACTAGAGTAGCCAATTGGTCGAAACGCCAAAGGAATTTCCAACGCCCAAGGCGCATCCAAGGGCCGGCCAAATAGCTCTTTGTTAAACCAATTGCCCCAGCGTCCGATTGCTTGCGCAACGAGTAATGCGGGGGCAAGAGCATCGGCAAATCTGGCAAACCCAATCCCTAAATTTTGCGGGTGACGGCGATAAGCAAAGTAAGCAGCGGCAAAGCCAAGTGAAATTGCACCCCAGATTCCCAGGCCACCTTGCCAAATATATAAAGCGGAAATTGGATCACCGCCAACTCCGAAGTATTTCTCTGGCGAGGTGATTACGTGATAAATCCTGCCGCCGATAACACCAGCTGGGACAGCAAAAACAGCGACATCACCAACAAGCCCAGGGCGACCGCCAAATCTGACATACCTTTTATTTCCAATTAGAACCGCAGCCACTACCCCACCGATTATGCAGAGCGCATAAAAGTGAAAGGTTAGCGGGCCAACTTCAAATTGAGATTGTGTGGGAGATGGAATCGCAGCAAACATTATGGTCTGGCTGCTTCCACCGCCGCCTTAAACTCCTCGAGCTGGAACTCAGCGCTGGTGCGATTCCATTGCTTTCCATTAATGAAAACGGTTGGAGTTCCCTCGACACCATTCTCCTTCATAGATTTTGCAACATTTGAAACCGTATCAGCGAACTTCAAATCATTAACACAACTCTCAAACTCTGGATTGGTGATTCCCAGGCGCTTGCCAATCTCAACCAGGTTTTTGTTTGAGAATATCCCGCTATTTTCTGAAGCTTGAACTTCATAAAGTGCACGGTGGTACTCGATAAATCGACCTTCGCTCACTGCGCAATTCACCGCATTGGATGCTCGCACCGATTCTTGTCCCAGGAAGGAAGCCATGTGGTAGACCACCTTGGCCTGATTTTCACGCACCAATGTCTCCAAATACTCATTCATCTCAGTTTCAAAAAATTTGCAATATGGACATTGGAAATCCTCCCAAATATCAATGCGGAAAGGATTTTCTTCATTGAAGGAGACTCCATAATCATTTTCTGGGAGTACCTGCCCTACCAGCGGAGCGCCATTTCTTGACGCATCAATTGATTCGATGGTGGTTGGCAACGCCACTTCAGAGGAGCTGCGCTTGTCGATTACCGTAAAGATCAAACCTGATAGCACCACCAAGGCCACCATTCCAATAACGATATTGCGGGTAACGGTGTCACCAGTATTTTTGTTTTTGTGCTTATCGCGTGGGCGGGGTTCCTTTGGCACTTGAGCTCCTCTTTAGGTTTTGAAAACTATTTCGCTGGCTAGCAATTTCGAAGTGGCTAGGCTCCCCTAACCCCTTTTGCTAACTCTGAGGCGAGAACTTTAACCGCTTCAAGCCCTTCTTTCTCGCTAGCCGACTCCAAAATTAACTTAATAAAGGCTGAACCAACGATCACGCCATCTGCATAGGCGGCCACCTGTTTAGCCTGTTCGCGAGTTGATACACCCAGCCCCACCGCTACGGGAAGGTCGGTGACCTTACGAACCCGCTCCACCAGTCTCTCTGCAGCATCTGAAATTGTTGTTCGCGCCCCAGTCACCCCCATCAAACTAGCGGCATAAACAAAACCGGAACAAGCTTGCGCAACTTTCTCTAACCGCTCATCACTTGAACTTGGCGCCACTACATAAACCCGCCCTAAATTGTTTTGGTCAGTTGCGGAGTACCACTCAACTGACTCCTCTATCGTTAAATCAGGAGTGATGACACCGGCTCCTCCTGACTGAGATAGACGCTTTGCAAAATTACTTACTCCAGCTCTTTCAATCGGATTCCAATAAGACATCACCAATGCAGGAACTGAAATGCTGGCAACCACATCCAAAACATCATTGGCGCTAGTTTGATTTTGTAGGGCAATCTCGGCCGCTTGTTGAATGACTGGGCCATCCATTACTGGATCGCTATATGGAAATCCAACTTCGACAATATCCACCCCGCCGGCAACCATCGCAGCGATTATCTCTTTGGATCTTTCCAGAGTTGGAAATCCAGCTGGCATGTATCCAATTAAGGCAGCTCGATCCTCCGATTTAGCTTTAGTAAAAACCTCTTGTAGCTTTGAATTCATTTTTCTTTTAGAGAGGGATTCCGAAGTAGTTAGCAGCGGTTTGCACATCTTTATCTCCGCGCCCTGAGAGGTTTATCAAAAGAATTGCATCTTTACCCAACTCATTTCCGATTTGCAGGGCGCCGGCAAGAGCATGAGCGGTCTCAATAGCAGGAATGATTCCCTCGGTTTTGGAAAGCAATGCAAAAGCATGCATCGCTTGATCATCGGTGATTGCGCGGTACTCAGCGCGACCAATGTCATTTAGATATGCATGTTCTGGACCGACGCCGGGATAATCAAGTCCGGCAGAGATGGAATGTGATTCGACGGTCTGGCCGTTTTCATCTTGCAAAACATAGGTGCGGGTTCCATGTAATACACCCGGCGTTCCTCCCACAATTGTGGCGGCATGCTTGCCGGTTTCTACCCCTGACCCCCCGGCCTCTAAACCAATCAGTCTTACCTTTTCATCATCAATAAATGGATGGAATATTCCGATGGCATTTGAACCGCCACCTACACATGCCAAAACCGCATCTGGTAAACGACCAGTCAATTCCAAAACCTGAGCTCTAGATTCCACGCCAATGATCCGGTGAAAATCCCGAACTATTGTGGGAAATGGATGAGGGCCGGCAACTGTGCCCAATAGATAATGAGTCGTCTCAACATTGGTTACCCAATCCCGCATCGCTTCATTTATGGCATCCTTTAAAGTCTTTGATCCAGTAGTAACCGGAACAACGGTCGCGCCTAACAGTTTCATGCGAGCCACATTTAGCGATTGGCGTTTAGTGTCCTCTTCGCCCATGTAAACAACACATTCCAATCCCAACAATGCTGCTGCGGTTGCAGAAGCAACGCCATGCTGTCCCGCTCCAGTTTCTGCGATGATCCGCTTTTTGCCCATCCGCTTGGTCAGAAGTGCTTGCCCCAAAACATTATTTATTTTATGGCTACCAGTGTGATTGAGATCTTCTCGCTTAAGAAGAATAGTTGCATTGCCGGCATGAGCTGCGAACCGTTTGGCTTCAGTAATTATTGATGGACGCCCGGTGTATGTCTTATGTAACTCTGTTAATTCAGATTGGAACTTTGGATCAGTTGAAGCGGCAAGATGAGCGGCCTCTAACTCCTCTAATGCGGCAATCAAAGCTTCTGGCACAAAGCGACCACCAAATTGTCCAAAGTGGCCGATAATCTTTGATTGCTCCATGATGAAATTCTACGGGTTAACTGTTAGTTGCGACATTTAGGAATTCTGCGATTAGCGTCTCGGGAGACTCCGCCTTTACCAAGCTCTCGCCCACCAGAGCTCCGTTAGCTCCTAGGCGATACGCCGCCTCAACCTGCTTAGCATTTGAGATTCCAGATTCAGCCACCCGGTAAATTGTTTGAGGAATATTGGGTATCAGTAGATCAAAATTTTTTAGGTCAATCTCTAATGTCTTCAGGTTTCTTGAATTAACTCCGATGATCTCTGGGTTTATGGCTAGAGCTCTATCCAACTCCGATTGATCATGAACTTCAACTAGGACCCTCATGCCTAACTCCATTGAGAGGGTATATAGATCCTGCAATTGGTAATCATCCAAGGCTGCGACAATTAGCAAAAGTAAATCAGCTCCATGCGCCCGACTCTCCTTAACCAGATAATCATTAACTATGAAATCCTTACGCAATACTGGGATTTCAATCTCGCCTCTAACTTGTTGCAAATCCTGCAATGAGCCACCAAAACGTCTTTGCTCAGTTAATACACTCACTACAGAGGCTCCAGCTGATTCATAACGCTTGGCTAAAGTTGAGGGCTCTGGAATGGCAGCCAATGCACCCTTGCTGGGTGATGACCTTTTCACCTCTGCGATAACTGATAAAGGATTTTTCCGTAATGAAGCCAATGGATCTCTGACCTTTGGTGCTGCACTTAGTAACTCGTTCATTTGAGCATCTGACAATCTACGAGTTTCTAAATCCGCTAGAACCCCTTCAATGATTGAACTCAACACGCTCATGTTTAAATCTTTTTCTTTAACTGGTTTGCCATCGAGATGGCGGTCAAAACCGCTGCCGCTTTATTCAAACACTCTTCATCTTCGCTAGTTGGATTTGAATCGGCAACAATTCCGGCACCAGCTTGAACATAAGCTTTTCCATCTTTGATTACCGCAGTTCTAATAGCAATGCAGGTATCTAGGTTCCCCACGAAATCTACGTAACCTATTGCTCCCCCATAAATACCTCGACGAGTTGGTTCATGCTCTTCAATTATCTCCATCGCCCGTGGTTTAGGCGCCCCAGACAAAGTTCCGGCTGGGAAAACCGCATATAGCGCTTCTACTGGTGAGTGCTTTGAGGCTAAAGATCCAGTTACTGTCGAAACGATGTGCATGACGTGTGAGTATCTTTCAATCTGCATAAACTCAACTACATTAACGGTTCCTGGGTCACACACTCTGCCCAGATCATTTCTTCCCAAATCGACCAACATCAAATGCTCGGCGCGCTCTTTCGGATCTGCGAGAAGCTCTTCACTTAGTCGTTGATCCTCTTCCGGATTAGCTGAACGCTTTCTAGTGCCAGCAATCGGGTGAACCATTACTTCGCGTTCATTAACTTTAACCAGCGCCTCAGGGCTAGAGCCCACGATGTTTAATCCATCTACAAATCTAAACAGATACATGTAGGGGCTAGGATTTCTCAATCTAAGCATCCGATAAACATCTATTGCATCGGCTGCACACTCCATGGAAAAGCGTTGCGAAAGAACTACCTGGAATGCCTCGCCAGACTTTATTTCTTCCTTTATGGATGCAATGTGGTTTTTATAAGTGGAGCTATCCATATTGCGAGCAAAATTCAATTCTGAGAGCTCAGGTAGTTCAAGAATTGAACTCTTGGTATCAGAATGCAACGCACTCTCCATCTTTACCAACCTGGATAAAGCCGATTCATATGCTTGATCCACCCGCTCGTCAGATCCATCCCAATTTATTGCGTTGGCAATCAAAGTGACCGTGCCTTGCAAGTGATCGAAAACCGCTAAATCTGTAGTGAGCATGAAGGCTATCTCGGGAAGCTGTAGCTCATCTCTTGCCACCTGCGGAAGTTTCTCTAGCCTTCGTACCGCGTCGTAACCCATGTAGCCGACCAAGCCTCCAGTCAACGGTGGCAGACTAGGAATCTTTGGTGAGCGCAAATGCTTGCTCGCTATCTTTAAAGCCTCGAGCGGATCAATTTGATTAGGCGCACCAGCCGGCATTACACCTAACCAATGCGCTAAGCCATCTTTTTCTGTCAGAGTAGCTTCGCTATTTACACCAATAAATGAGTATCGAGACCAGGCTCCACCATGCTCTGCTGACTCCAGCAGAAAACTATTTTCGCGATTGCCAGTTAATTTGTTATAGAGAGCTAGCGGGGTTTCGCCATCCGCTACAAACCGCTTGGCAACTGGTATTACATTGAAACTCCTGGCGTATTCGCGAAACTGCGCGAGAGACATCAAATCCATGATTAAAGGGTTATCTCTGAGTGAAAACAGGAACGCTCTCCGGTGTGACAAGCCGGACCATGACTATGAACTAAAAACAAAAAAGCATCAGAGTCACAATCAAACTTAATTGAAATTACCTCTTGCTGGTTTCCCGAAGTTTTGCCCTTAACCCAAATCTCTTTTCTGCTTCGACTCCAAAAGGTTGCCTGTTTGGTGATGGCGGTTTTTTCCAAGGCTTCTTTGTTCACCCAGGCCAACATCAATACCTCTTTGCTATTGGCATCCTGAACGATGGCAGGCAGTAACTGCTGATCATCTTTGAAGGTGGCCAATAACTCGGGTAGCACCTGTCAATTCTCCCCTAAAGTGGAGCTCTGCCGCACAGTGAATCTCTTGCGAGAAAGGTCCCGCTTGACATCGCTAATTCGATAGATACCAAAGTGAAAAACACTCGCAGCAAGTAGGGCATCTGCGCCCGATTCGATGGCTTTACCGAAATCATCTAGGTCGCCAGCCCCGCCACTCGCGATTATCGGAACAGAGGAGATTTGCCTGACCCTTCTGATCAGCTCTAAATCGTAGCCAGCTCTAGTTCCATCCATATCCATTGAGTTTAAAAGTATCTCTCCGACGCCTCGATTAATGGCCTGCTCAATCCATTCAAAAGCATCGATTCCCGTGGAGTTGCGACCACCATGAGTTGTTACCTCAAAACCAGATTTAGTTCGGCCTCTCTTGGCATCGATAGAAACAACTAAAACTTGCGCACCAAATCTCTCACTAACTTGATTAATCAAGTTGGGATTTTTAATTGCGGCGGTATTGATAGAGATTTTGTCAGCGCCCGCTCGAAGTAATTGATCTACGTCAGCTACCGATGAGATTCCCCCTCCAACAGTTAGCGGAATAAACACCTCATCTGCTGTTGCGCTTACGACATCTAAAGTGGTCTTTCTATCTTCAACACTGGCCGAGATATCAAGAAAGGTAATTTCATCAGCGCCTTCTTCGTTATAAATTCGGGCCATCTCAACTGGATCGCCAGCATCAACGAGATTTTTAAAATTAATTCCCTTAACTACCCGGCCATTTGAAACATCTAGACAGGGAATGATTCTGGTCGAAATTGCCATAACCTATTGCGCCATTCCTTCTGAGGCGTAAGCAACTTCAATAGCTTCTTGCAAGGTAAATGCCCCGGCGTATAAGGCTTTTCCTACTATCGCGCCTTCAACACCAATTTCCGTTAGAGCTCGCAACTCCTTCAAATCCTGCAATTTTGAAACTCCGCCAGAGGCAATTACTGGTCGATTGGTAGCTCTACATACCTGTCTTAGTAAATCTAGATTAGGTCCCTGCAAAGTTCCATCTTTATTTACATCCGTCACGACATAACGAGCACAGCCATCTGCATCTAACCGTTGTAAGGTTTCAAAAAGGTTTCCGCCTTCTTTGGTCCATCCCCTAGCGGCTAAGGTGTGACCTCGAACATCCAGACCAACAGCAATGCGCTCACCAAATCTGTCTATAACTGATGCGGTCCAATCTGGGTTTTCCAAGGCTGCCGTACCTAAATTAATACGAGCACAGCCTGTTGAAAGAGCGCGCAATAAACTCTCTTCATCACGGATACCGCCAGATAACTCGACCTTAATATCTAACTTGCCAATGACTTGAGCTAATAATTCATGATTAGAGCCAGTGCCAAATGCAGCATCAAGATCTACAAGATGTATCCATTCCGCTCCCGCTCTTTGAAAATCAAGTGCAGCCTCTAGGGGCGCCCCATAATTGGTTTGAGCGCTCAACTCTCCTTGAACCAAGCGGACCGCTTGACCCTCCCTGACATCAACTGCAGGCAATAACTCAAGTTGTTTCATAGTGAATCCACCCAATTACTAACTACCTTTAGACCAGCCACTCCGCTTTTCTCAGGGTGGAACTGTGTAGCGGTAATCAAATCAGTCTCAATGGCAGCAATAAAGCTCTCACCATAATTGCAGCTGATGTTTGTAACACCAGATACCTTAGATTTAACCGCATAGCTGTGTACAAAATAAAACCTCTCACCACCTAGTTCGGCAAATGAACCGGTTGCTTTATCTGTCTCTATCTCGCTCCATCCAATGTGTGGCAGAACTGGTGCAGTTAACTTCTCTACCTTTTGCGGAAAGACTCCCACTCCCGTAATTCGCTCACCGTTAAACAACTCATCGCTTTCGGCAAACAACACCTGCATCCCAACGCAGATTCCGAGAATTTTGCGGCCGAGCTCAAGCCGTTCCTTAATCACCTGATCGCCTTTAACCGCTCTCAAACCCTTCATGCAGGCACCAAAGGCACCAACGCCAGGAATTACTAACCCATCGGCCTTTACAGCGGTTTGGTAATCAGAGGTGATGACAACCTTTGCTCCAGTTTTTTCACAGGCCCGCTGAGCAGATCTGATATTTCCTGAACCATAATCCAGAATCGCTATCAAAGAACGCCTTTAGTGGAGGGCACGCCGGAGGTACGAGAATCTAGAGCGACCGCATCTTTAAATGCTTGAGCTACAGCTTTGAACTGCGCCTCCAAAACATGGTGCGCATTTCTTCCTTCCAAAACCCTAATGTGAAGTCCTATACGCGCCTCTGCAACGATTGACTCCCAAATATGTTTTCCAAGAGTGGTGTCAAAGGTTCCAATCAACTCCACAATCTCAGGTTGGCGATGTACCAAGTAGGGACGACCGGAAAGATCAACCGCTACCTGAACTAAAACTTCATCAAGTGGAACAAGGGAGTTTCCAAATCTCCTAATTCCTGATTTATCGCCCAATGCTTCCCGCAGCGCTTGTCCAAATGCCAGTGAGGTATCTTCAACGGTATGGTGTGAATCAACATCTACATCACCAGTTGTTTTTACTGTGAGATCAAAACCAGAGTGCTTACCGAGCTGCGAGATCATATGGTCGAAAAAGGGAACTCCGGTGGATACATCTATCACGCCGGTGCCATCAATTTTGAGTTCAACCAGAACAGAGGATTCCTTTGTGGTGCGCTCAACTCGGGCAAATCTTGGATTGGTCATGAGAGCAATTATCCCCCATTACCCGGGGTTGTGGCGACCGGATTATTGATTTAAGAATGTAGGGCTTGTTGCAGCGCCGCTAAAAAGGCTTTGTTCTCAGACTCTGTTCCGATTGTCACCCTTAGGTAACCGTCAATACCCACATCGCGGATCAGCACTTGCCTATCCGCCAATCTCTGCCACAACTCTTGAGAGCTTGCGTTAAATCCCGAGAACATTAAAAAGTTGGCATCTGAAGAGATTACATTAAGACCCAGCTTTGATAACTCCTGCTCTAAAAAATCCCTGGAGTTCTTTATTTGCTCAACCTGCTGCTGTAAACCAGATCCATTTTGCAATGCAGCGAGCGCTGCGGCTTGCGTCAATTCGCTCAGGTGATAAGGAAGTCTCACCAAAAGCATCGCATCTACCAAAATGGGATTAGAAATCATGTAGCCAAGTCGAGCGCCCGCAAAAGCAAAGGCTTTACTCATGGTTCGAGAAACAATTAGATTTGGGTGATCCTTAATGATTGTGACCGCCGAGCTCTGCTTAGAAAACTCAGCATAAGCTTCATCAACCACCAGTATTGCACCAACTGACAGGGCAATCCTTGCCACTTCTGCGATATCGGTTAATGAAATGGAGTCGCCGGTAGGGTTGTTTGGGGTAGTTAGAAAAACAATTCCAGGTCTTTGCGTTTTGATGGCCTCCATCGCCACATCCAATTCAAAGATAAACTCTGGTCCTCTGGAGATGGAAATCCATTTCTTGCCCACTGATTTCGTAATAAGCGGATGCATCGAATATGAAGGCTCGAAGCCCATAGCATCTCCAGCAAAGGCCAGAACGATGCTTTGTAAGATTTCATTACTACCGTTGGCCGCCCAGATTTGTTCATAACTAAAATCAGTCTTTGAAATTCCATTTATGTAAGCAGCTAATGAGGTTCGCAGCTCAACCGCATCACGGTCTGGATAGCGATTTAGATTTCCTACCCGTTTTGAAATCTCAGAGATAATCTTGCTCTGCAGGCCCTCCTCTAAATGGTAAGGGTTTTCATTGGTGTTCAACCGAACCTGTGCTGGTATCTGCGGCGCACCATAAGGTTTCAGCTCGCGGATATTTTCATTTAGCGAGAGCCACTCCGGCCAACGTTGGTTCATTTATTGCTGCCCGGCTCTTCAAATCTAGCGGCAACCGCCTCGCCATGTGCCGGCAAATCTTCGGCATTAGCAAAGGTAATGACGCTGGAAGCTATCTCTCTTAACGCTCTCTCGTTGTATTCAACAAAGTGCAGGCCACGTAAAAAAGTTTGAACTGATACGCCACTGGAATGACAGGCGCATCCACCGGTGGGAAGCACATGGTTGGAGCCAGCCAAATAATCACCCAACGAAACTGGCGAGAAACGACCTAGAAAAACCGCTCCGGCATTTCGAATCTCGCGGCTAGCCTGTTTCGGATTAGCCACCTGCAATTCAAGATGTTCGGCGGCATAAGCATTAGCAACTGCGAGTGATTGCACTAAATCATCGGTAATCGCTATCGCTGATTGAATACCCTGCAAAGCCTCTTTGATTCTCTCCGAGTGCTTGGTTTTAACTACTCGTTGGGCAAGCTCTTTCTGCACTTGCTGGGCTAATTCAACGGAATCTGTAATCAATACAGCCGCAGCAATGGTGTCATGTTCTGCCTGACTAATTAAATCTGTCGCAACATCACTAGCTAGAGCTGTTGCGTCAGCAACTATGGCAATCTCAGTTGGGCCAGCCTCTGAATCAATGCCAATTACTCCGCGCAATGCTCGCTTTGCAGCTGCCACATAAATATTGCCTGGGCCGGTTACTAGATCTACTTTCTCCAATACCGCATTGTCAGAGTTATTTGATTTTGAGTTGATTCCGTAAGCGAAGGCAGCAATAGCTTGAGCACCACCCATGGAGTAGACCTCATCAATTCCTAGCAATGCGCAGGTGGCCAGGATTGTCGGATGTGGCCAGCCATTATTTTCTTTTTGAGCCGGCGAAGCTAGGGCGATACTTGTTACGCCAGCGATTTGTGCTGGTACCGCGTTCATAATCACCGAGCTGGGATATACCGCTCTGCCTCCAGGAACATACAAACCAACTCGATCAACTGGGATCCAACGTTCCTCAATCTCGCCACCATCAACTACGCGAGTAGTAGTGCTACCTCGCTTTTGATCGAGATGAACTATTCGGACCCTTCTAATCGCCTCCAAAATGACCTGCTTAAGTGCTGGATCAAGTAGTTGCAATGCTTTATCAATTACAAGTTTTGGAACCCGAATTGACTCAGGAGCCACGCCGTCGTACTTAAGACTTAAATCTTTTAAGGTTGATTCATCGCCCTCTTTAACCGCCTGAATAATTGGCTTGACTGCAAGTAAAGCGGCATCGATATCAAACTGTGCACGAGGCAACAATCTTTGATACTCAGATTTTGAGAGCCTGCGACCACGTAGATCTACTATCCGCATCAACTCACTCACCGCCCTATTCTAAAGCGAGCGAGAGATTTGTGGCTTGTAATTTAGACCAAGCAGTCAGGGCCCAGAATAGATTTCAAATCAGCGCTCAAACTCGGCGAAGCGGTGACCTTTAATCCATCATCCAATCGCAGGATGGTGTTTTTAGCTCCACCTTCAATCTTGAGGTGCACCTCTCTAGTTCCAGGATGAGAGCGCAGAATCTCTTTCATGCGATCGACAATTGGTGGCGTGCAACGTTCAGCCTCTAGACGGATTACAAATGGACCGATTGGTGCTTGATTAATGTCTGGCATAGATAGATCAATCGCCGTTACCTGAGGGGTTTCCTCCCTTTTATCAATTCTTCCTCTGACAACAACTATGCGATCCTCAATCAAGTTCAAGGCGTGTTGTTGGTAGGTGCTAGAGAAAAAGCGCACATCAATCGCTCCTTCTAGATCCTCGATGGTGACAATCGCCCAAGATTGCCCTTGTCTGCTGACTTTACGTTGGACGCTTGTAATCAGGCCTGCAATAGTTACGGTTTGTTCATGTCCAACAACATCATCAAAAATCTGACTAATTGTTATGTCTGTTGCAGATTTCAATACATGTTCTACGCCAAGCAATGGGTGATCTGAGACATACAAGCCCAACATCTCGCGTTCATAGGAGAGTAAAAGCGCCTTTTCCCACTCCGCTTCATCTATCTGCAACTCCACTCCAGATACGGCAGATGGAGTGGCTAAATTAGCGCCACCAAACAAATCAAACTGACCGATGGACTCGGCACGTTTTGTCTCCATAACTGAATCAATGGCTTCAAGATAGATATTCATTAAACCTTTTCTGGAATGGCCCAGAGAGTCAAAAGCTCCAGCCTTAATCAGCGACTCAATAGTTTTCTTATTGCAAACATGAACATCAACTTTCGCCAAGAACTCTCCAAATGATGTGTAGCGCCCCTTCTCCATGCGATTTTTTGCAATTGAGGCAACCACATTCTCACCAACATTGCGGATTGCAGCCAAGCCGAATCTGATGTCCTGACCAGTCGGGGTGTACTCGCCATTTGAATCATTGACATCAGGTGGCAATACCTTAATTCCCATGCGTCGGCACTCATTAAGATAAAGCGCAGATTTATCCTTGTCATCTCTAACGCTAGTAAGCAGAGCTGCCATGTATTCCGTTGGATAGTTGGCTTTTAGGTAAGCGGTCCAGAATGACACCACTCCATATCCAGCACTATGGGCTCGGTTAAATGCGTAATCTGAGAATGGAATCAAGGTTTTCCATAGCTCCTCAATCGCTACACTAGAAAAACCATTGGTGCGCATGCCCGCTTCAAAGTGGACATACTCTTTATCAAGAATTTCCTTGTTCTTTTTACCCATCGCTTTTCTGAGCAAATCTGCGCGACCAAGAGAGAATCCCGCCAATTTCTGCGCAATAGCCATTACCTGCTCTTGATAAACAATCAAGCCATAAGTGTCATCGAGAATCTCCTTTAGAGCCTCGCTCAACTCTGGATGGATTGATTCGATTCTCTTTCGTTTATTCTTTCGATCAGCATAATCATTGTGCGCATTAACACCCATGGGACCAGGGCGATACAGCGCAATTACCGCCGAAATATCTTCGAATGAGTCTGGAACCATGGATCTAAGTAGTGCACGGATCGGTGCGCTATCTAATTGGAATACTCCAAGTGTGTCCCCGCGAGATAGCAACTCAAACGTTTTTTGGTCAGACAGAGGAAGATCCTCAAGTACAAGACTCTTGCCTTGATTGTTCTTGATGTTAAGCAAACAATCATCTAGGACCGATAAGTTTCTTAGGCCCAAGAAGTCCATCTTTAGCAATCCTGTTGACTCGCAAGCTCCCATATCAAACTGGGTAATGATTGCTCCATCTGCCTCACGACGATGAATTGGAATTACATCAAGAAGCGGCTCACGACTCAAAATAACTCCGGCGGCGTGAACCCCCCACTGTCGCTTTAATCCTTCAAGGCCTCTCGCCATATCAACAATAGTTTTTGAGTCTGGGTCTGTCTCGTAAATATTTCTGAACTCTTGGGCCTCGGCATAACGATCATTTTCTTTATCAAATACGCCTGCTAAAGAAATGTCCTTGCCCATGATTGCTGGCGGTAGGGCCTTAGTCAGTTTTTCGCCAATCGCATATGGATATCCAAGTACCCGTGTTGAATCCTTTATCGCCTGCTTGGATTTAATTGTTCCGTAGGTGATTATTTGAGCCACGCGATCATCACCATACTTATTGGTGGCATATCTGATCATCTCGCCACGTCTACGCTCATCAAAATCTAGATCAATATCAGGCATTGAAATACGTTCTGGATTCAAAAAACGCTCAAAGAGCAACCCATGCTTAATTGGGTCTAAAGCGGTAATTCCAAGAGCGTAGGAAACTAAAGAGCCAGCCGCTGAGCCACGCCCGGGTCCAACTCTGATTCCTTGGGATCTCGCGTGATTAACCAGGTCGGCAACAACTAAAAAGTAACCCGGAAAGCCCATCTTGGTCATTACTTCAAGTTCGTAGTTCAATCTCTCGATATAGCCATCTGGAATTACATTGTTGAAACGGTTTTGCAAACCCTTATGAGCCTCTTTAACCAGCCAGCTGTCCTCAGTTTCGCCCGCGGGAACTGGAAACTTTGGCAAGAGATTTTCATTTTCTCGCAATGTTATGTTGCACCGTTCAGCAATCAAAAGAGTATTGTCACATGCAGATTCAATTTCTTTGAAAATACGCCGCATGGTCGCGGCATCCTTTAAATAGAACTCGCTGTTTTCAAATTTAAAACGTTTGGGGTCGGCCAGAGTCGAGCCAGATTGAATACATAACAATGCCTCATGATGCTTTGCATCTTCAGCATATGTGTAATGTAAATCGTTGGTTGCAAGTAGCGGTAATCCCAACTCTTTAGCTAACTTCAATAAATCTTCTTTTACCCTACGTTCAATCTCAATTCCATGATCCATGATCTCGACAAAATAATTCTCCGCACCAAAAATATCTCGGTAAGTCGCTGCGGCTGCTCGCGCTTCCTTGTATGCACCCATACGGATTCGGGTCTGAATCTCTCCGCCGGGACATCCTGTTGTAGCAATTAAGCCTTGAGAGTGCTGTGAGAGAAGTTCTCGATCCATGCGCGGCTTGTAGTAGAAGCCCTCTAACGAAGCTAGTGAGGAAAGCTTAAAAAGATTTGCTAACCCAACATTGTCTTCGGCCAACAAGGTCATGTGGGTATAAGCGCCACCACCGGAAACATCATCCTCGCCACCCTCAGCCCACTTAACTCTCTTTTTATCGAAACGAGATTCTGGAGCCACATAAGCCTCAATGCCGATTATGGGTTTAACTCCAGCTTTCTTCATGGTCTTATAAAAATCAAAAGCGCCAAAGACATTGCCGTGATCTGTCATCGCAATCGCACCATCGCCAGTGCGTGCTACTTCTTGGGCTAGCGTTTCGATTCGAGCGGCGCCATCGAGCATGGAGTACTCGGTATGCACATGCAGATGGACAAAACCTTGGCTCACGGTCGGCGAGATTACTCCCTGGGGCCTATTTAACGGTTAGCAACTCTAAGGCGCGTTGCAGATCCGCAGGCAGGGGCGCATGGAGTGTGATGCGCTCATCAGTTGAAGGTTGAGTAAAGCTCAACTCGATGGCGTGGAGCCAAGGACGTTTCAACTCTAGCCGAGCTGCCAAGACTGGGTCGCCACCGTAAGCAAGATCTCCTACCAACGGATGTCGGAGAGCATTGAAGTGAACTCTAATTTGATGGGTACGACCGGTCTCTAACTCCACTCTAAGCAAGGAGGCGCTCGAGTAAAACTCTAGAACTTCATAATGAGTGATACTGGGTTTGCCATCAGCTACAACTGCAAAGCGGTAATCCTCGCGGGGATGTCTTCCAATCGGTGCGTCGATAGTTCCTTCACTTGGATCAATGTGGCCTTGCACCAGAGTGTGATAAACCTTTTTAACAGTTCGATTTCTAAATTGATTTTTCATCGCCGTGTACGAGTTTTCATTTTTTGCCAGCAACATTAATCCAGAAGTTCCAGCATCAAGTCTTTGCACAATGCCTTGGCGCTCTTGTGGTCCTGAAGTCGAGATGCGGTATCCCCTCGCAATTAAAGCTCCAACCACAGTTGGCCCCATCCATCCTGGGCTGGCGTGAGCTGCGCATCCCACGGGTTTATTAACAACAACTACATCATCGTCATCGTAAACAATTTCTAACTCCTCAATCGGAGTTGGCTTGAGCTCTAGTGGGTCAAATGGCTCCGGCAGAGTAACAATCACTCGATCGCCGACCCGTACCCGATCTGATTTGGACAACGGTTTTTTTCCTTGGACAACATCACCGGCATTAAGTAAATCCGCGACATTACTTCGGGAAAGCTCTAGGAGTTTAGACAGCGCCGAATCAACCCGATCCCCATCCAAATCCTGCGGAATCAATACCTCTTTACGCTCTCGATTTGATGTCATTAAGCGCTCCGATTTGGTTTCTCAAAGGGCTGGACATTTTTCATGGCCAAAATGGTGAGCAAAACTCCAGCACAAACTATTGCGGAATCCGCCACATTAAAAATCGGCCAATTAGGCAATTTAATCCAATCCACAACCTCGCCCTGCCACACCCCAGGCGGG
>JACCDG011573853.1_pt1 | contig 31730 bp, 28 predicted proteins | sample 7442471 | NCBI WGS metagenome assembly JACCDG01 (sample SAMN15323444, study PRJNA562643) | freshwater metagenome | isolation source: river surface water | place: USA:Blue River Watershed | collected 2017-08-17 | reverse complement strand
TTTATTGCTGCACTAGCAGTAGCAATAGAAGATGAAAATATATCATTAACTCAAGCTGTAGAATTTGCTAATTTAGCTGCTGCAGTTTCTGTAACTAAAAGAGGGACAAGCTATGTCAACCGTAACGAGATATGAAGGATTTGTAAAAAAGGGCTGGGGCCATGAGAATATTATTATAACTAATGAGCTGTATTGCGCAAAGTATCTACATTTTGATAAAGTAGGAAATAAATTTAGTATGCATTTTCATAAGCATAAAGATGAAACTTGGCATGTACTAAAGGGCGCATTCAAACTTCGTTTGATAGATACTAGAACTGGCAAAGTAAATGAAACAACGCTAATAGTTGGAGATACTATACGAGTTTTTCCTCTTACTGTTCATCAACTAGAAGCTCTTGTAGATGATAGTGAAATTCTAGAAGTAAGTACCCCTGATAGTGATGAAGATAACTTTAGAGTAGCTCCTGGAGACAATCAAGTTGCTGGAAATTGAAAGCTCGTTAATTGAAGCTGGTATCGAGTATAAATTAAACCCAAATAACCCTAGTGAAGTGGCTATGCGCTGTTTTAGTGGGCGACACGAAGATTCAAATCCAAGTCTTTCGTATAACACTGAAAAAGGGTTATTTAACTGCTTTTCGTGCGGATTTAGCGGCGATACTACAAAACTGCTAAAAGCTCTTGGAGTTAAAACTACTATAGCGCCACTAACTAAGCAAGGCTTTAAAATTAAAAAACTTAAAGATAAGCTAGAGGCACTAACAGCTAGCGCAGAAGTATTTATGCCACAACCTAGAATTAACTTTTTGAGTGAGTTTAAAGGTATCAGTGATAAAACTATGCAGCAGTTTGAAGCGTTCACTACTGAGTATGAAGGTCTACAAGATTATGTGTGTATTCCTATATATCAAAAAAATAAGCTCAGATTTATTGAAGGCAGATATAAAGTTATAGATGCTGACAAAAGCGTACCAAAGTATATGCGAAAGCCTAGTAAAGTAGATGTTTCAGATGTACTATTTCCACTAGATAAAATTACTGACTTTACTAGAATTGTTCTGGTAGAAGGTCTATATGATGTAGTAAACCTACATGATTTAGGCTTTACAAATAGTTTGTGTATTTTTGGAGTACAAAACTTTAACGCTACTAAAGCTAAGCTACTAGATGAATATGGGTGTAGCGAAGTTATAATAATGATGGATGGCGATACTCCCGGTCGTACTGCTGCGCTAAAGATACAACGCCTACTCGAACAACGTTCGATTGCAAGTATAATCATTGATTTACCGGATGGACTAGACCCAGGTAGCTTAAGTATAGAACAAGCAGTAGAATATCTAGGCGATTTTTTTATTGACTAGTGTTAAATATTGTGATAAATTTATAAAATAACAATCAACCAACGAGGAAACAGAAGCTAATGAAAATAGCCCTAATTCTAAATTCCCCCCTAAAAAATAACGTGCCATCACTACTAAAACAGTATTCAGGTAATATCACTTTTGAGCCACATTATCTAAGTAGCGAGCCTAAAGATAAAATTCTGAAGAAAGACGTTGACTTTGATTTCAATCTACTTGATAACTACGATATTGTATGTCCTGTAGGCGCAGAAGCACTAAAGTACACTTGTGGACTTACTGGTATCACTAAGTATAATGGTATTGTGATAAAAGATAAGTATGTACCCCTACTAGACCCTAATACAGTATTTATTAAACCACAATATGAAGATGAGCTGATAAAAGCCTTTGACAGAATTAAAAAGCTAATCAAAGGCGAAGAAGCTTTAACTAATCATAAATACTACAAGCATTTCACTGATGAAGCTGAATTTAAGCCATATCTAGAAAAGCTATTTGAAGCAACAGAAATTGTAGTTGACATCGAAACAACTTCACTAGCCCCACGTAAGGGTGCTATTCTAGGTTTTGCTCTTAGCACAAAGCCACATGAAGGTATATATGTAGATGCAGGTATCGTAGAGTACTATTTCGACGAGTTTATGGAGCTTTTCAGCACTAAACGTTGTATTTTTCACAACGCTAAATTCGATATGCAGTTTATTAAGTATGAATATGGTTTTGATTTTCCACTATTTGAAGATACTATGCTGCTACACTATTGCTTAGATGAGAGCGTAGGTAGTCATGGCCTAAAACAACTAGCTCTAAAGTTTACTGACCTAGGTGATTATGAGCGAGAACTAGATGAATATAAGAAAAACTGGGCTCGTCAAAACAAAGTAAAACTAGAAGATTTCAACTATGGTATGTTGCCAACTGAAATCCTAGCTCCATACGCTTGTAAAGACGCTGATGGCTCTATGCAACTTTATCATAAGTTTATGCCTAAAGTTCAAGGTAATGCAGAATTTCGCAAGCTATATAACGAAATCCTAAAGCCTTGCACAGAAGCTCTTATTTATCTAGAAAATACTGGTGGCCCAATTGATATTGGAGTACTAGATCATTTAATTTCTGATTATCAAATTGATATTGAAGAAACACTTAATGAGCTAAGCTTTCATCCAGCAGTTCAACAGTTTGAAAGTAAGAATGGCAAAACATTTAATCCTAACAGCGTATATCATCTTCGTGAGCTTTTCTTTGATATTCTAAAACTAAAACCTATCAAGAAAACAGATACAGGAGCATACAGCACTGATGCAGAAGTTCTAGAACAACTAAATCATCCTCTTGCTGAAGCTATTCTTGAACTTCGTAAAAAAGTAAAGCTAAGCCAAACTTATCTCAAAAACATTAAAGAAGGGGTAGATAAAGACAACAGGCTTAGAAGTAGCTTTAACCTTACAGGTACTACTAGTGGTCGCTTAAGTTCAAGCGGTGTTCTAAACTATCAAAACCTTCCGCGAGATAAAGATGCTGGCATCAAAAAAGTATTCAAGGCTAGCCCTGGATACAGTATTGTACAGTGTGACTTAGGTACCGCAGAAGTATATATCGCAGCAGCACTAAGCAATGATAAGTTTTTACAGCGAGCTTTCATTGAAAAAATGGACTTCCACTCTTATGTTGCTAAAAATATGTTTAAGCTAGACTGTGAAGTAGATGAAGTTAAAAAGCTTTATCCAGATGAAAGACAGTACGCTAAAGCAATTACTTTCGGTATTCTATATGGAGCTGGTCCAAGTAAGATTGCAGAAACTGCAAACGTTTCTTTTGAAGAAGCAAAAGCATTCATCGCAAGTTACTTTAAAAATGCAAGTGCACTAAAGCGTTGGATTGACGCATGTTTAAGCATGATTAAGTCTAACTATTTTATTTACAGCGCATTTGGACGTAAGCGTAGACTTCCAGAAGTAAAAGCAGAAAGTGGTGGTGTAGCTTCTCATGCTGCTCGAAGTGGTCTTAACTTCCTAATTCAAAGCGTTGCTAGTGACGTAAACCTATTAGGTCTTATCGACACTATCAATTGGGTAAAAGCAAATAATCTAGAAGATAAAATTAGAATATTTGCAACTGTTCACGACTCTATTGTAGCTGAAGTAGCAGACGACATACTTGATGAATATGTAGTTATGCTAAAGAAAAATCTACAAAAAGATAGAGGAGTAAACATTCCCGGATGCTCTATCGTAGTAGACGTGGAAGTAGGCCCTAGCTGGGGTGATTTAAAGGGATATGCAAAGTAAATTCTTTAACATAAGCTTTCCTTTTATTGGCCTAAAGCACTGCCCTTATGATTACTACATAAGGGCAGATACTATCGGAATAAAATTATCTCAACAAAGTGATTGGGTAATTATAGATAAGGTTATCGAAGGCAGAAGTATAATTTCAAGGTATCTAGAAAGTAATCCAGAAGATTTCTTATATGACGCTACTTGCCTAAACCTTACTCAACTTATCTCAAAAGGGCTAGCGTGGGGCATAGATTCTAAAGCAAGAATTTTTGATCTTAGTACTCCTCAAATATTTAAAGCTAGAAGCGTTCCAGTAATGAAAGCTAAAGCTGATCTAATATGGGTAGATACTGTTAGTTACCCTTTTAAGATTAGAAAATCTGTACTAGACCACAATTTAATAATAGAACAATATACAACAATAGTTAACATAGACAACGAATGGGTGCTGTATAAATTTACTCCGTTTAAGCAGGATATAAAAGAAATAAAATTATGAACAATAGAATCAAGTATACCGTAAATAACGCTACAATATCTGATAAAATCTACTTTAGAGCAGACGATATTACTGGAGTTGATTTTCAGACCTTTAAATATGTACTATTTACATATAATATGGGTAGTGATTTTCACTCTACTATAGAATATAATGAAAATAGTGGAGTGTGCAGCGTACCAAGTGGTAGCTGGGGTAAACTTGATATTAAAAACTTAAAAGATGAAAGATTTGTATCTGAAAAATATTCTTGGACTTTTGACGGTACTCTTAGACAGGCCCAACAAGAAATAGTTGATAAGATACTTGTAGGCGATAAATTATATAGTGGCTTAATACAAGCACCTTGTGGATTTGGAAAAAGCTTTGTTGGAGGCTATTTAATATCTAATTATGGTAAGAGCACCATAATTATCTGCCATACTAAACTATTAGCGTATCAGTGGTATGACTTACTAAAAGAAAAAATTATTGGTGCTGAAATAGGATTTATCGGCGATGGCAAAGAAAGTATAAAACCGATTACTGTAGCCATATATAAGTCTTTAGTAACTCGTATGGATAAGATTAAAGGTAAGTTTGAAGTATCTCTTACAGACGAAGCACACCTTGCTCCTGCTGAGACTTTTAGTAAGGTTATTAATGGAATTGATGCTAAAGTAAAACTAGCTCTTACAGCTACGCCAATTAGAAAAGATGGACTACATGTTGTATTTAATGACTATTTCGGTCCTAATAGAATAGTAGCTAGAGATGAAGGTAAGTTGCAGCCATCTGTACAGATAGTTAAAACTAGTATACCATTTACAGTTTTAAATCCACAGCGTGATTGGACAAAGCAACTAACAAAACTTGGCAGCAATGACCAGTATCTAAATTTAATAGCTACTACTGCTAGAGATAAGATAAGTCATAAACGTTGTTTACTAATACTTAGTGAGCGTATAGATATGTTAGAAAAACTAAACTTACTAATTCCTAGGAGCGTACTACTAGTAGGGTCAACTCCAGCTAAACAGCGAGAAGATATACTAGAAAATGCAGGAATTAAGTATGACGCTATTCTAACTACAAAAATATTTGACGAAGGAATAAGCTGCCATAGGCTAGACACTATAATGCTTACTTGCCCAAATAATAACTACGCTAAGTTAGAACAGCGAATAGGTAGAATACTAAGAGCCCATCCGGATAAGCAAGAACCCTTAATAGTAGATTTTTGGTTAGCAGGACATATAGTAAATTCACAACAAAAAAGCAGACAAGAATGGTATCAAAAAAACAATTATCCAATACTAAAAAACTAGCTATAAACAAAGCTATAGATTTAATGTCCGCAGGTAAGCTATCTAGTGCTATGCGAGTAATATTAAATAACTTTAGTAAAAATACAGATATTTACCTATTTTTTAAAGGGTGGCAAGCACAATTACAAAATAAACATGAACTAGCTATAAAGTTATTTGAACAATCTCTTTTAAAAAATCCTATACGTGAAGATACCTTAATAGGTCTTGCAGCTAGTTATTTAGAGCTAGGAGACTTTAGCCGTGCTAGAGAGTGCGCTGAGCAAGCTTTGATAGTTAATCCTCAAAGTGCTCAAACTATGTTAACACTAGCTACTATAATTAGTAAACAAGATAGTAAAAACTTTGATGCGCAAGAACAAGCACTTCAGCATCTAGAAAATGCTTTAGATATTGTTTTAACTACTCAAGCAGATAGTAATGCGCTACTAGTAGATATTATATCAGCTATGGGCGCTTGTTTCTTAAATCAAAAGCTAAACTACCAAGCTGAAGTAGTACTAGAAAAAGCAGTAGCGCTAGATAGATACAATATAGTAGCTAATAAGAATTTAGCTAGTGTATATGCAAATCTAAGAAAAATAGATAAAGCTATTGAAGCATGTAAGATAGCTGAAATGTCTGATGACGTGAATGATAAAATTGATTCTATGTATCAGCAAGGTATGCTTCAACTTATGAATGGTAATTACGCAAAAGGCTGGAGACTACATGAATCTAGGCTACACAGTGTAAAATATTCTCAACGAGACTTGTTAATAGCGAATACTTTAAATTTTGAAGCACTAACGGAACATGATAGTGTGCTGCTATTTCAAGAACAAGGAATAGGAGATTTTCTACAATTTAGTAGATATATACCAATAATAAGTGCTAAGTGCAAGAACATAGATGTAGTTATACTACCAAATAGCTATCTGCCAATAAATAATGAAATACCTTCTATAAAAAGATTTGTAGAGCTTAATTTTGGTAAGTATATCAGACAAGTCTTAGTAAAGAGTGTAGATAAAATATCTAAAGACTATACTTATAGTGCATCTTTAATGAGTCTTCCTTACATTTTAAAAACTAGAAAAGATAGCATACCACCAGTGTTACCTTTTATTACAGATGCTTTATTACTGAATAAAGAAGGAAATAGAGTAGGTCTTTTTTATAAAGGGTCCGCTCATCACAGTAATAATTCTAATAGGTCTATGCCCCTAGAATATGTTAAAAAACTAGTTTCCGCAAATCCCGATATTACATTTGTAAATATGCAATTAGATAATGAACTTTCTGAATTTCCTAATGTTACACATATGGATACTTCAGGATTAGAAATATTATTGGCTGCACTCAACCATTGTAAGTTATTAGTTACTGTAGACAGTATGATAGCACATTTAGCAGGCGGAGCTAATATACCTACTCTTGTTATGCACGCTTACTCGTCTGATTGGCGATGGGGAGTTGATACAGATAAATCTGATTGGTATCCTAGCATCAAAAACATAAGACAAGATAATATAGGAGATTGGGATAGCATATTATTAAAAGTTCAAGCTGAACTAAACTCAATAAAATAATAGTTGCTAACTGCTTAATATAATGTTAATATGATTGTACAATTTAATTGGGCAGAAATAACTGCTATAAGCGTAACTCCCGAAAATCAACTAATACTAGCTTTTTGTATGTGCATAAACACATTAAACCCTCATGCACGAAAAATGGCTAGAAATATAGATGACCTAAGAAATAAACTAAAGTTAGATAGCATATCTACTTCACTAATATCAAAAAAGCTAATTATAAATAGCTATAATGGAATTATATCAAACTATATATGCGCTGAACCCCAGAACTATATGACAAATATTGCTTTTATGTACGCAGACGTTCATGTTAAGCATAAAACAAACTATTTGCATATGCTGGCGCAGCGACCAATCACTTCAAAAAATAATTGGATACCGAAATACTATGTAGAAACTAAACAGTATAACACCAATCCTTTTATAACCATAATTAACGACAATATACACTTTAAACTGGAGAAAAAACAATGACAGCTACACAAATGGGCAGAGACTGGAGCCAACTAAAGAAGCCAACATCTGGTGGAAATAGAGAGCGCACTGAGATTGTACGCCTACGCATAGACAAAGATAATACTAAAGTACGTATTGTAGGTAATGTTAAGCCTCGCTATATTTACTGGGTAACTACTAACGAAGGTAAAAAGCATCCACTAGACTGCCTAAGCTTTAACGGAGAAACTGAAGAATTTACAAACGCACGAGACCCATTCAAAGAAATAGATGAAAGTGTATATTCAGAAAAGCCACAATTCGCATACGTAGTTAACGTTATTGATCGAGCAGACAATAAACTAAAGCTAATGGACCTAAAGACTACTATCTATAAGCAGCTAATCGAATATGCTCGTGATCCTGATTACGGCTCGCCAGCAGACCCCGATAATGGGTATGACATTACAATTAAGAGAGAAAAGACTGGACCTCTTCCACAAAACGTTAAGTATTCTGTAATGCCAAGCCGCAGCACAGTACCCCTAAATGACGGAGAGCGCGCTCTAGAGCTGTACAATCTAGACGCAATTTACAAGAAGTCTACTTATGAAGAACAAAAAGAGTGGCTACTTGCAAATACTTCGCTGTTCTCTGATGACAGTGCAGATGACTTAAGAATTAACGAGAGCATGGAAGATCTATAATGGTTAAGAAGAAATTATCTGATCTAACAACAGAACAAGGGCAGGGGGAAACTCCTGCCCAAAATCCGTCTTTACCACGCGGCTTTAAAGCAATAGATGGAGATAGAGTAACCGTAGACATGGATTTCCTAAGAAAGATGAATATCTTTTTTGCAACTCCTTGTTATGGCGGAGTAGTTACTGACCAGTTCTTTTTAAGTATGTTTAAAATGAGCCAAGTACTAATTCAGAACGGAATTCCATTCCGTCTCACTACTCTACGCAATGAAAGTCTTATTACTCGCGCAAGAAATATTCTTACTGCAATGTTCTTGGAAGATAAGAGCTGCACACATCTAATGTTTATTGACGCAGATATTGAATTTGAGCCTGATAGCATAGTGCGTATGCTTGCAATGGACAAAGACATTATCGCTGGAGCTTATCCAAAAAAGACAATTAACTGGAATAACGTACAAACTGCTGCTCGAAATGGAGAACAAAATCTAGCTAGTTATGGCGCAGATTATGCAATAAACCTAAAAGTTCACGAAGGTAATAAGGTTAGAACTAGTATGGGTGCCATTGAAGTACTAGATGCTAGCACTGGGTTCTTTTTGATTAAGCGAGAAACTATTGAAAAACTAATTCAAGCGTATCCAGAGCTACACTATAAGAATGATAGCTCTATTGATCCTAAATTTAACCAGTACTGCTATGCACTATGGGATACTATGATTGACCCAACTGATCGTAGATATCTAAGTGAAGACTATACTCTATGCCGTCGTTGGCAGAATATAGGCGGAGAGATTTGGGTTGATCCAAATACTAAGCTAAACCATGTAGGTAGCTATACGTTTGAAGGAAACTTGAACAACATCTTACAAAAGAGATAATAATGAAAATACTAAGCGTAGCTGATATTCATATAAATCTACATAAAAAGAAAGTTCCTTATGAATGGCAAATTAATAGATTTACCGAGCTATTCGATAAGTTACTAAAACTAGAGGAAAAAACGGACGTTACCGTTATAGCTGGCGATATTTTTGACAAAAAGCCAGAGCCAGATGAGATTTGTTTGTTTCTCAGCTACGCGAACTCCGTTCGCAATCCTACTATAGCAATACCGGGAAATCACGAAAGTACTAGTAAGGGCAAATCATTTCTAGAACACTTTGAAATAAAAAATGCTATAAACAATCCTAATTTTCAGCTATTTACGCACAATGCACGAGTGGAAATTCTAGGTCAAGGCTTTCAACTATTTCCATATGGCGAAATGCAAATTAACAATATGCCTCGTTATGTTGAAGGAGATATACTAGTAACTCACATACGTGGAGAAGTTCCTCCGCATATTAGTCCAGAATTTGATTTTGAACGGCTAAGACCTTGGAAACTAACTATAATTGGAGACCTTCATTTCCGTCACCGCTACAAAGAGTATAACGTCTATTATCCTGGAAGCCCTATTAATACTACTTTTGATAGAGAAGAAAGCAGAAGTTATGGAGTAGACATAATTGACTTTCGCAGTATTGACGATTATACTGTAAACTTTGAAGATTTAAATTTACCTAAGCTTATTAGAAAGACTGTAGAAGCAGGACAACCACTACTGCCAGAACCTCCAAATCATGTAGTATATGAAGTAACTGGTAGTATAGATAAGTTAAGTAAAGTTCAAAATCATGAACTGCTAGATAAGCGTATAGCTGAAAAGCCTGCTGAAAATTCTAAGCTAAATCTATCAAACAAGTCATTAGTAGAAGAATTAGATTTATATCTATCACACATTAAAGTAGAAAATAAATCTTCAGTGTTAAAACTATTTTCACAACTAGGAATAAAGCTATGAGTGTAATCCTAAAAAAGCTAGAATTTAGTAATATGTTTAGCTATGGCGAAAATAACTCGATAAAGTTAAACAAAGATAGAATTTGCCAACTAATTGCAGAAAATGGTAAAGGCAAAACTAGCATATCACTAGCTATACAAGAATTACTATTTAACAAGAATGTAAAAGGACTAAAGAAGTCTGATATTCTAAACAGGTATTCTAAGAGTAAAAGCTGGGATGGCACCATAGAATTTAGTGTTGACTCTGATGAATATACTGTAAGCAGTAAGCGTACTGGTGCTAGTACTAGTGTAACTCTACTAAAGAATGGTGTAGATATTAGTGAGCATAAAGTACTAGATACTTATAAAAAGATTAGTGAAATTATTGGCAGAGACTTTGAAACATTCAGCCAGCTAACTTATCAAAGTAGTGTAGACAGTCTAGAGTTTTTGAAAGCAACAGACACTAATAGAAAAAAGTTCCTTGTTAATCTGTTCAATCTAAGCAGATATCTAGAAATTGGTGATGAGCTAAAAACTAGAGTAACAAATCAAGAACGTGAACTAAGCAAAAAACAAGGCGAGCTAAAAACTATTATTGATTTTATAGAAAATAATCCTCTGCCTGAACGAGCCGTTGAAAAAACAGTTCCTGCAGTAGATGATACATTACCTGTTCAAATTAGCGAATTAAAAAAGAAACTACAAGCACAAACTAGTATCTGTGAAAAGATTGATAAGAATAATCTGTATATACGAGAACTAACCTCACTTGTATTTGATATATCAATGGTTAAGCCTGAAATAAACGATAGTTTATTTGCAGAGCAAGAGCAGCTAAAAGCTACTATAAATAAAGCGGATGCTAATATCTCAAAAGCTACAAAGCAGTTGAAAAGCTTAGATACATCAGACCACTGCTATGCATGTAATCAACCTATTGATAATTCAAAAAGTAAAGAACTAGTAGCACAGTTAAACTCTGAAATTAGCATTTATCGTGAAGAAAAATCTGAAGCAGAAACTAAATTAAACGAACTAGCTAAGCAAATTAATGAGTATAATGCGGCACTAAAAAAATATACTGTAAATCAACAGCGTATTGATAGATTTAATCAGTTAGGGCAGCTAATAGATAATTCTTTACCAAAAGAGTATCCAAACTATAGTGATATATCTAAAGAGCTAAAACAACTAGAACAAGAGTACGCTTGGCAACAAAAGAATAGAGAAGATGCGCTAAAGTATAACGATAGTGTAAAAATTAGAAATGCTAAGATTGAGGGCCTCAAAGACCAACTTCTAAATTTTAAAGCTAGACAATCATTAGTAAATGATGATATAATGGAACTTCAGAACGAGATAGTTAACCTTGGAATCTTAAGAAAAGCATTTTCTACTAGTGGGATTGTTGCATATAAACTAGAAAACGTAACAAAGCAGCTAGAAGATTCTATTAATTACTATTTATCGTCTCTCAGCGATGGTCAATTTCAAGTAGTATTTAGACTTAGCGGAGATAAACTTAATATTATTATCATAAATAATGGAATAGAAGTGGCCATTGAGTCATTGTCTGGAGGCGAATTTAGTCGAGTCCAGACTAGCGTTTTGCTCGCCGTAAGAAATACTCTTTCTAAGCTAGGTAGTAAGAGTATAAATTTACTCTTTTTAGATGAAATACTTGCTGTACTAGATGATTCTGGTAAAGAAAAGCTAATAGAGGTATTGAATGAAGAAGAAAACTTAAATGTTTTTTTAATCTCACATGAATATACTCATCCACTGATACCTAAGATTGATATTGAAAAGAAGAATAATATAAGCAGAATAAGTGCTTAAATTCAAATTAAAAGGAAAAATAAATGCTTTTTGAAGAACAAATTGCTAGAAAGCCAGATAGATACCCTTGGACTAAACAATTTATTGATGCTATATGGTCAGGGTTTTGGACACCCGATGAATTTAATTTTAAATCCGACTATAGCCAATTCAAAACAGACTTAACTGAAGAAGAAAAACAGGTCATAGTTAGAACACTATCTGCTATTGGTCAAATAGAAGTAGCTGTAAAAACATTCTGGTCAGACTTAGGAAAGCATTTACCTCATCCATCTATTAGAGACCTAGGATTTGCAATGGCTAACTCAGAAGTTATTCATAATATGGCTTATGAAAAACTACTAGATGTTTTACACCTTACTCATGTATTTGAAGAAAACTTAAACGAAGAAGTAATTAAAGGTAGAGTAAACTATCTAAGAAAATACTTAGATAAAAATTATAGTGATAGTAGAAAACAATACATCTACTCAATTATACTGTTTACTCTATTTGTAGAAAATGTAAGCCTATTCTCTCAGTTTTATATAATTATGCACTTCAATAGAAATAAAGCAGTTCTAAAAGATTGTGCACAACAAGTACAGTATACTAGAAATGAAGAACAACTACACGCTCAAGTAGGTATTAAAATAATCAATACTCTAAGGCAAGAGTACCCTGAGTTATTTGATAGTGAGCTAACTGATAGAATTGCAGAAGAATGTCTGAACTCTATAGCAGCAGAGAGCAAAGTTATAGACTGGATACTTGGAGATTACTCAGTAGAAGGACTGAACGCAGAAATTCTTAAAGCATTTATTGCAAAAAGAATGAAAGATAGTTTAACTCAAATTGGTTTTAATAGTGATGCTATAAAATTAGATGAAGCACTACTAAAGAAAACTTTTTGGTTTGATGAAGCTCTGCTAGGAGCAAACATGACTGATTTCTTCCAAAAAAGACCTGTTGAATACGCAAAAGGTCAAGGTGTATCTGAAGATGAACTATTTTAAGGAGTATACATATGTATTTTGATTGGCTAAACAATGATTCTAGAACATTTCTATCTAGAGGGTACTTGGGCGAGAACCAAACTGCAGAGGATAGAATACTAGAAATTGCTAAAACAGCAGAGCGTATTCTTAATATTGAAGGATTTGCAGACAAGTTTTATGAGTATATGGCGAAAGGCTTTTATAGCCTTTCGTCACCTGTATGGTCCAATTTTGGTAATAACAGAGGTTTACCAATAAGCTGTAATGGAGTTTATGTTGGAGATACAGTAGCTAGTATTCTAACTAAGAGTGCAGAAGTTGGAATGCAAACTAAGCACGGCGCAGGCACAAGTGGATATTTTGGGGATATTCGTGCTAGAGGTAGTAAGATTAAGACTGGCGGTACTGCAGATGGTCCAGTACACTTTATGGAAATATTTGAAACTAATACAGATGTAATTAGTCAAGGAAGCGTTCGTAGAGGTAGTTTTGCTGCATATATAGATATTGAACATCCAGATGTAGAAGAGTTCTTAGAAATAAGAGAAGTAGGACATACTATACAGAATTTAAGTCTAGGTTTATGTATTACAGATGCTTGGATGAACGCTATGATTGCAGAAGGCGAAGCAGTAAAAGCGGGCAGAATGCCTTCTGCAGAAGCTAAAAAATTAAAGCTATGGGCTAGAGTTATGCGTAAACGTAAAGAAAGTGGGTATCCCTATCTATTCTTTACTGATACCGTAAATAACAATAAGCCTCAAGTACTAAAAGATAAAGGCTTAAAAATTCATGCTTCAAACCTATGTAGCGAAATTTGCCTTCCTTCTGGCGAAGATGAATCTTTTGTATGTAATCTAGCAAGTATGAATATAGTTACTTACGATGACTGGAAAAATACCGATGCAGTAGAAGTAATGACTTATTTCTTAGATGCAGTAATGACAGACTACATTGAAAAAACATCTAAAATTCCTTTTATGGAAGCTAGTAATAATTTTGCTCGTCGTTGGAGAGCTCTAGGAATTGGTCAACTTGGGTGGCATTCATATCTACAAAGTAAGCTAATACCTTTTGAATCTTATCAAGCAATGGCACTAACTGCTGAAATTGGTAAGTTTATGGATGATAGGTCAAATGCAGCTTCAGCAGAAATGGCTAAGCTATTTGGAGAGCCAGAAGGGCTAGTTGGATATGGTGTTAGAAACTTAACTAGATTAGCTATTGCTCCTACTACCTCTAGCTCTTTTATTCTAGGTCAAGTATCTCCAAGTATTGAACCCCTTCGTTCTAATTATTTTACTAAAGATTTAGCTAAAGGTTCATTTACTTATAAAAATCCTTACCTAGCTAAAGTATTAGAAGCTCATAATAAGAATGACGATGATACTTGGTATAGTATACTTACACATAAAGGTTCGGTACAACACCTAGATTTTCTAACTGAAAATGAAAAACTAGTATTTAAAACATTTGATGAGATTGTGCCTCTAAGTATTGTTCAACAGGCTTCTGTTAGACAAAAGTATATAGACCAATCACAAAGTCTAAATCTACTAATACCTCCAAATGCTCCAATAAAAGATATAAATGCGCTAATTATTGAAGGTTGGAGGCTAGGAGTTAAGACATTCTACTATCAGCGTAGTTCAAATCCAAGTCAAGACTTAGTGACAGATATTATGAACTGCGTCAGTTGCGAGGCATAATGAATATAATATGGACAAAAGATAATTGTTTCTATTGTTTTAAGGCTAAGGAGTTGTTAGATTCCTTAGCTATACCATACGAAGAAAGAAACATAACTAAAGATTATACAAAAGCAGACATGCTAGAAGCCGTACCTACGGCTAAAACCGTACCACAAATATTTATTGATGGTGCATATATAGGAGGATACACTGATTTAGTTCAGTTTGCAGAAAAATGAAAAAACTATTTACACACATACGGAAGTTTCTAGATGCCGATTTTAGGCAAAAGACGGAAGATGACTTATTTTTAGCTGAATCTACTGATTTGGCTGATTTAGAAAGAAGACTTCATATACTAGAGAACAGACACACACAGAGGAGCTTAACAAATGCACTTACCACTTCATACCATCTTTAAGGTAGTAGAAAAACCAAGACAAATAGCTGAAAATCTACAAAGGCTAGAATATAAATACGAAACTGTTGAATATGTAGAAGCGCTAATAAGACAAGGAAAATTATAAAAATAGTATTGACTAGTTTAACTAATTTTTGTATTCTTTTACTGAAAGGATACAAAAATGACAATAAACAGTAAAAATAAAGGCAGAGCGTTTGAATACGTAGTTCGCGACAAACTTACTGATACTTTCGGTTCACAGTTTGAGCGGGTTCCGTTATCAGGCGCTCTTACCTATTTAAAAGGTGACGTTTATGCTCCTTGGCTTCCAGATTTTCCTTGGACTGTAGAAGCTAAACATCACAAAGAAGTTGAATGGAATAATGTGCTAACAGCAAAAACAAGTTTACTACTAGAATTTTGGGACCAGACTACTAGAGAAGCTGCTGTAATGAAGCGAAACCCACTATTAATATACAAATGGGATAGAAGTAAGCTTTTTGCTTGTTGGAACGATGAATTAGTTAAAACTACAAATTATGTAGAAGTTAAAAGCGGTTCAAGACATTTTAAAATGACATTACTAGATGATTGGCTATTATCAGCTAAAGAAGCATACAAAAAACCAAATTAACTTTAAACTTGCATATTCCTCAAATATAGTGTATTGTAATTATAGTAATAATAACGAAAGGAAAAATTATGACTGTAAGTTGGGATGACTTGTCCGATGTGGTACAAGCCAAAGAAGAAGCTGCTACTGCCAATAACCTATTACTCCTAGACGGAGTTAACATCGCATTTAGGTATTTGCAGCGACATAACTATGCTAATTATACTGACGATTACATTAGAACTGTGACTAGTCTAGGTAAGAGCTATCAAGCTAAACGTATTATCTGTTGTTTTGATAGTGGAGCTAGTGTTTATCGTAAAGGTATCTTTCCAGAATATAAAGATAACCGTAAAATCGAACGTAGTGAAGAAGATCAAGAACGATTTGAAAAGTTCTTTGCATGTCTAAGCGACACTATCGAACAGCTACCATTTGAATACTACAAGTTTAGAGGTATTGAAGCAGACGATCTAATTGCTTACTTCACTAAAAATCTATCACAAAAGTATACTCACACTTGGGTCGTATCTAGTGACCGAGACTTGTTCCAACTACTAAAACAAAATGTAAGTATCTTTAATCTATATTCTAGAAAAGAGATTACAGTAGACACTCTACTAAATGATACAGGGCTAACTCCTAAGCAATACGCTTTTTCTAGAATTATCGAAGGCGATAAAGGCGACAACATTCGTGGTATTGAAGGGATTGGACCTAAACGTTCTGCTGATCTAGTGTCTCAGTACGGTACACTTGATAATCTGCTATCAGCACTTCCTATTCCTGGAAAAGCTAAATACATAAAAAACCTTAATGAAGGTGCAAATACATTAGTTCTAAACGAAAAACTAATTAATTTGCTGGACTATAATATGAGTGCTATCAATGCGGTAGAAAAGTCAGATAGCATTATCGAAACACTACAAAAGGCTGTTCAATGAATTATGAAAATTATGAAGACTACGCTGCTGTAAGACTAGTAGCGTACACTCAACCTAGTGAAGATTTTCTAATAAAAGAAGATTTAACTCTAGATAATATTCAAGAACTTATTGCTTATTGTGCTAGAGTATCAAATCCAGAACATCAAATAAATACAGAATCTAGTGAAAGACTCATAAAGTATTTGATTAAGCATAAACACTGGTCTCCTCTAGCTATGGCTGATGCAGTATTAGAAATTGATACTACTAGAGATATTGGTAGGCAGATTATTAGACATGCTTCAATGGAGCCTCAAGAGTTTAGTCAACGATACCAATCTTTAAATGAAAAAGATGAGAGAGGTATGCGTTTTGTTATTCGGCAAGCTAGAAGGCAAGACGAACAAAATAGACAAAACTCTACTGATGATTTGCCTCAAGAAATCAAAGATGAATGGATTCGCAGACAAACAGAAGTAATAAATCTAGTTAAAGCAAACTATTCTTGGGCGTTAGATAACAAGATAGCAAAAGAGTGTGCGCGAGTAATTCTACCAGAAGGCAATACTACTAGTAGACTATATATAAAAGGTAGTATGAGAAGCTGGATACACTATATTCAGTTGCGTAGCGCTAATGGAACTCAACTAGAGCATATATTAGTTGCTCGTGAGTGTGCTGCTGCAATTTCTAAAATATTTCCAATGATACAAACTATAGGTGATAATTAATGACTATAAAAGCTAATGCTACAATTTCTACTACAACTGCTACTACTTCAGCAGTTAAAGAAATTCCACTAAAAAGACTAAAAGATACAGATTCTAATATTACTTGGACTGTTATTGGGCTTCCAGATTGTCCTTGGACTGAAAAAGCTCTTAATGACCTAAAAGCTCATAAAGAAAATATAAAGTTTATTCCGCTCACTCCAGAGTGGCAGAGACGAATCATTGTAGAGCAGAATACTCGTAGGCTTCCTGCTATTTTTAGAAATCATGCCTTCTTTGGCGGATACGATGCTCTAGAATCTTATTACAAAGCGTCCTTCTTCTCAGATAGCGAAAGCTTTATCTAATAAAAAACCCCGGAGAAATCCGGGGTTTTTGCTTTATTACTTGCGCTGAATTGGCTTCATTGGGTTGATGCCATTTACTGGATGGCGCTGTGGAGCGCGCTGACCAATCTTTGCAGCTGGTGCACCTTTTGGTGAACGAGCCATTCCATCATTAGTAGAGTTTTGAATTCCCTCTACGTTTGAATTTGGGTATGCTATAGGAACTCCCCACATTGCAGGAGTTCCTGCCATATTTGGGGTATTTCTTGTAACAATACGTTCACCTGCGGTACGTCCTGAAGTGTCACTAGCTGGATAGCCAATATCAGTTCCTGGAGTAGTCATTTCATAGTACTCTGCTGGGTTTCCAGAGATTGTATGATCGCCACTAGCCATATTTTGTTTAGTAACCATTTAAATTTCTCCTATTATCTCTTTGCTTTATTATTAATTGGGACCATTCCGCCAGGTGCTGGACTGTGGCGAAACTTAACAGGGCCCGGTTGTTCTTTAACTACTGGAAAATCCCCACTCTCTTGGTGATGCATCATATTATGAAGCAACTCCCTAGTAGGAAGTATGAAAGTATGGTCGTCATTAGGTAAGAATACTTGCCCGTTTAAAACTCTATGCTTAGAGTTAGGTAAAAACATGTAGTCATCTGTTTTCATTGGGCTATTAGAATAAGGTTTATCTGCCATTTATTTACTCCTATACGTTAATTATACTACAAAAAATTAGGTAGTCAATTAATATTTTTAAATAATTTATATACCTATAGCAAATACGTTTACAGACTCTGTGTCCACAGGAAGACTACTTTGAGAATCTCTAACAGTAATTCTACAAGAAGTATTTGACACCTCACTTACAGAAGTAGTATATGAACTAGTAGAGTTTACTAAAGTTGCTGTTACTGTAGGCGCTAATATAAATTGAGTAGATGAGTAGTCTAACACTATTCCGTTAGTGTTACTAACACTTACAGTTCTTCTAAGAATTTTTTCTTGTACGTCTACTTCATATTTAAAACTATCTAAGTTTACTTGAGTGGTAGTAGGGAACTTATTTGATACAGTCAGTTTAATTTGGAAATATCTAAAATCTATTTCACCAGATACGAAGCTAGAGAACCCTAGTTCTGAGTTTGTAGACGCACCTATAAATGCAAATGGATTAGTGTTACCATGGTTTGGGTATCCTACAACGCCATTTGCCGCTGCACTATAATAAACGTTATCTGTAGAATATCTAATAAATAAGTTTTGAGTAACACCACTTTCTGGACCAAAGTAGGTAAGTGCTCCTGCAGGGTCTCCATACTGATATAAGTTAACTAGTTGATAAGAGTTTCCTGCTATAGTAACATTGCCTAAAGCATTGCTATATGTTTCATTACCATTAGCATGATAACTGTTACCTAGTGCTATGGCATTTGCGTTTATTACTCCTGCTATTAGTGCATAGCTATTGGCGTTAGCTAAGTCAGAAGCTCCGGTGAAGATTGCATAAACATTTCCAAAAGCTCCACCACTAGTAAGAGTTCTATGATATGAGTTATATGATACAGTCGCAGCATTAGCATTATTAAAACCTAGTATATGCCCAATACCGCCAAAAGCATTATCTACAAGTACGTTTGCACTAGGAGATAGCCCCTCACTGCCATGAAAGTCAGTAACTCCAGTTATTAAAGTTTCTTTTTGTGCTGTAAATGTGTTATTTGGAGTAGCTATAGTAATAGAAGGGCTAATACGTATAGTACCTTTTATTACTGAACCCATATCTCTAATTTGAGTAACATATTCAGCGACACTAGAACTGCCAGTAGTAATAATTTGAGAATTAGCTACGGCGCTAAATCCTATAGATGACCCGTTAGAGTTATCTGTATTTGAACTTAGTCCTGCTACTACAAATCCATTAGTTATAACATCATTAACGCTAGGGTAACTTACTTCAGGAGTAGTATTAGAGTTAGGGAATGGTAAATCATCTTGTGTTAAGTAAGATGTAGCAGGGTCTGACTCATTATACGCTTTAAATATTCTATTAGAGTATGGTCTAGTAAGAGTTATAGTTTTAGCTGCAATAACATCACTTTCTATATTACTAGTATCTCGCACTCTTAACATATAAGTATAAGTACCGTACTTACTTATTGGAGTAATAAAGCTTGTATTTTTATAAGGTATTCTATCAATAGTAAGAGCAGCGTTCCAAGCAGCTTCTAAACTTGCAGGACTAGAAACATCTACTGCTTGAGAATACTCTCTCAATTCAATTTCAGTAGCATCTAAGTCTTGAGGATACCCATCAGCAGTAAGAACTAAGCCCCAAGTAAATAGAATATTTTGACTTTGTTGAGCTACACTTAAATTTCTAACTCCATTAGGTTTAGCAGTTTTACCGATTAGTGGGTGTAAGAAACTAACCGATAAACCTCTAAAACTACCTTTTATAGGAGTAATAAGTATATTTAAGATGTTACTTCCTGATACTCTACCACGAACTAAGTTATTTATAGTTAATCGTATTCTATCTGCTTGTTGATTGTGTGCTACTAGTAATTTAGTATATTGAGAAGAATTAGGCCCTTCTGCGGTATCTATCTTATAAAGAATTTCATAAGTATCTACGTCTGCGGTAGTTATAGGTAAGAAAGAGATTAAAGCATTTATAGATGCTCCGCCTAGAGTATCAATAATAATATTTTCGGTAACAGTTACACCTTGAACTTTAGGCAATCTAATATTTTCTACAGTTACTACGTCTGATATTTTAGGGCTTACTCGATTATATCTATTTACGTTATGCAGATTTATAACATAAGTGCCGGTAGGGACATTCAATAATCTACCATACTCATCAAGCCTACCTTGAGTAAATCTAACAGAGTTCTTGTTGTAAAAATAGTATAAGTTATTATTGGCTAGAGAATAAGAGTATGGGTATGAATTTGCAAATTCAAACTCAAAAGAGTTAGATTGAACATTACTAACTCTAACTTCTGCGTCAGGACTTATATTTACTATTTTTCTACCTAGATATTCCGCAGGAAAATCTTTATCTAGTTGTACTTTAAATATGCCCGCATTAGTTAATTCAGAATTACTTAATGCGTTATTAGATTGATAAGAAGTTGCAAGTATTTTATATGTATTACTACTATACAAACTAACTGCATCATTTGATTCAAGTGCCGGTATTCTAGTAGAGTTTATAATATATTCTAACTCGTCATCGGTGCCTGTTAAAGAAATAGAGGCTTGTCTAGCGTTTCCTTCTAGTGGCCAGTTAAATGAACTTTTTACTACGTTGTCAACTATCAATACTATATCACGTCTTAACTGAGGCTCTACTTTAAAACTTAATACATAATCGCCTGAATATCCACTTACAGAAAACTTTTCAGTTATTCTAGCATCTGAACCATAAACATAAGCTACATTATTAGAAACACTAGGTTGATATGCAAAAAGTCTAAGAGGAGCACTTTGTAAACTAGAAGAAATGCTTCTGCCATTTTCGGACTTATTAAATACTGTTATAGTATTTGCCTGAAGGTTTATAGCCCTAATTTCTAAGTTAGTAAAGCTAGGATTATCAATATAACCAGTTGAACCTAGCTGAAAATCAGAGATAGAAAATTGATTTGTTGGTGCTTGAATAAATACGTTAGATAGCCCTACTGTAGCAGCAGGGCTAAAAAAGTCATTATAAATTAGATTTAGGTTACTCACACTAAATTCTATTTCTGGAGTAGTAACAGTATATGCCGAAGCAATAATAGGTATTACTCCAAATTTAGTATTAAATCCAGATTTACCTGCGTATACCGCTATTGAATTATTGCTAATTCCATTAGTAGATACAGTATTAATTTTATATTTTGTCATTCTATACTCAATTGAGAGTCGATTTCTATTATATTTGGTACTACGCCATACTCAATAACAGTACTAATTGGTATATTATATGTACCAGTATCTGTACTATTAGATATTAGTATGTTATATGAGATAATGCCTTCATTAGTTTTAGAAGGTATCGAACTAAGAGTTAAATTAGGTACTGGAGGAGTAATATAGCTTTGATTAGTACCACTTATTGATATTAAGGAACTAATAGAAGATTCTGCATTAGCTAAGACAGCAGAGTTATACTCACTTGCAGAAATCCCTATAAACCCATCTCTGCCTTTGTTTATACTATCAACTCTGAATAGCTTATCTGAACTAGCAGAGTAGAAATTAGATATGTTTATCTCACCAAGAGCCCAAAGATCATTTCTGCTTGGAGCAGTTATAGTGGAAAATGCAGTGTTTGCTACAAACTGATTATTTGTAAAATCTAGTTTCTTAGAAATGCTAAGCTCTATTATATTATTACCTAGTACTAAATCGGAGCTACTAGAAAATGAATAACCACTATTAAGCAGGTAATAATCAATCTTATTAGTATCTTGCTTAAATATTTTTAATATTAGTGGATTTGTATTAGCAGTAAATACTTGAGAAGTTATTTCAGGAGTGGTTAAGTGTTCTAGCACTACATTAGCAGAGCCTACTGAGCTATTAGAGTATATAATACCCCCATATCCGTAATTCAGACTATTAACTTTTTGAGATACTGATATAATACTACCTACTGATAAATCAGATGCAGTAGAATAAGTAGTAAACTGTATTTTACGTTTACTGCTTCTATAGCTTTCTAGAATATACTTAGCAAAACGTAGAGCTTGGCTTTTTCTAGTACATCCTACTGCTTCTAGCTTAAGTCTATTTTCTCTATAAACTCCGGGCCTATCTATATCTAAAACTACAGTATCACGTTTGAAGTGATTCATAAAGTCAATAAAGCTAACTTCTACGCCAGTGATTAAATCTTCTTCTCGTATTCCTGAAATTTTTATAGAACCATCAGCTATGTTAGTCTCATTAAACATAGCATCTGGAAGTAAATAAGGCCTATCTAGTACAAAACATAGCTTATTACCTTTAATAGTTAGCACAGCGTGAATACCGCTGCATATACTTTGTATTAACTGTAAAGCTTCAGAAGTATCTGTTATTGTTATTCCAGTAATAAAACGTCTTTCTTTAACTGGAGTACCGTCAGGTAGCCCTAGCAGTACATTTTCAATTTCTGGTAAATAGTTATTTGGCTTATACCTAAAACTACCATCCGAAAAACCGTCTACACCTTCAAAAGTGCCAGTTATACTATTAACTGCATCGCAATATTGAGCAGTATTATAAAAATTGTATTTATCAATAACACTTTCTGGAAGACCTAATCCATTAGTAGGGTCAGTTAGTAGATACTTAATTATCCAAACAGCATTTTCTGTCCAGTCTTTTTTATATGTGCCATCCCATATACCATCGTATATTACAGGTGTGCTAGTTAACAACTCTTTCTGATGCTTTTGAGTTCTATAACCATTTACTGAATAACTAAAGCTGCCACTTGAAGGAACTTCAATTTGTCTCCAGTCTACTTCTCCACTTTCTAGTATTGGTTGATTATAGTTACTTGGGACATCTACTATAAGCCCTTTTACTGCTGTACTATAGTTAGGAGCATTGCCAGTTCTAAAATCACTAGATTTAACTACATATCCAGCTACTGCTGTTCTAGGGTAATTTTGATAAGCGGTTCTAATCTCATCAAAACCTAAGAATTCTGCCTCAGCAACAAAACCTTCTTCTGCTACATCTTCAGTGATTTTAAAAACACTTACTCTGTAACCTTCGATAGACCTTTTATCTTCTGGGATTCTAATCTCTAGTTCAGCAGCCATGCCGCCTTCAACTAAGCTATTAATTAAAATACCGCCTGCTGCTATGTAATTCATAAAGTCAGAGGTTTCATTTCTTTCGTGTACTAAACCTACAATACTTATTTGCCCAGGAGCAACTCCACTAGCATTTTGACTTTTTAATTGGGTTATATTCAACTTTATTCTTATAGAATCTATTGACCCTAAGTCAGCATCCGCATTTGTAGGTAAAAATAGTACCTTTGATTCAGGAGGAGCTTCTATATCACTGTCTAGTGATATACCGCTTTTTAGTACTACAGGGCTAGATAACTGCACATTTACAATTCTTTCATTAAAGAAAGAAGGCATTGGAGGTGGATTTATAGGGCCAGTACTATACCTAGCTGCAAAAAGCTCAGGTTTAGTATTATTAGTAGTAAAATCTACTAAGTCATCTATATACTTATCATCTATCTCTATGTCTTGAGGCCCGTTAGGATTTATTCTATAAATAGGCCCTTCGCCTAACGCTATCTGAGTAAATAATATATCAGTACTTTTACCGCTATTGCTAGTAAAAGCGACACTTGACGTAAAGTCAAACGCAAATACGGAACCTAAAACATCAGCCATTTCTTACACATAATCCGATACGCGAACAATGTCGATACCGCCTCTTTGTATATGTTTTATATATTGAGAAATTACAGCACCGCTTGTTCTAACTCTGCCAAATATTAAAGGAACATTTTGACCATTTATAGAAGTAAGATTTAAACTACCAAAACCTGTAGTAGGGTCATTAGTGTCTTCTTCTAAGTTTGAGTCTCTATTAGCGGCTCTTTGAGACACGTCAAATGCAGTTTGTGCTTTACCATATAAACTACTTTCAACAACTCGTCTAGTTACACCTGTAAGTGCTAGTTCTTGATTTCCAATAGCCGTACTAGTTCCATAAAATTGAGTTAAGTTGCCTAAGCTATCAAATCCAGAAACATTACCACCACTAATAGCTGGTACTATATAAATAGTATCTGACCTAGGTCTGAAATCTAATTCATGCTTATTAACTAGCTTATCGGCATCTAATATTAATACATTAGTATTAATTAGTTGCTTAGATTGCGGTATTAAATTAATTATAGCAGATATAATATCTCTATAAGAAAAGACATCTATACTAATCTTATCTATATTTAATATATCTTTTAGTGCATCTTTAAATAGTACAGTGATTTTCATTAAATTGCTCAAACCTTAGTGTATCTGAATCTACCCAGTAAATATAAAAATTATTAGCAAAACCTACAATAAACTTATATTGAGAAAATACGGTACTGCTAAGGTCTGCCTTACTAGGTATCGGGTCTTTTACATATGGGTGAGAGTGGAAAAATCCCCATATATTTCCTTCATGTTTTATAATATCTACAGGATTTATAATAAATGAATTAGTTGGGCTATTGCTAATATTTTTACTTGGAAAGTACTCAAATTGTTTTGTTATTATACCGCACGCTTCTCTAGGTAATTCACTTATAGAATGATTTCCTAGTTGTGTTAGTAGTGTATTAAGTTTCACCAGAAAAACCCCCGAAGTTTGCTAAATTTCTTCGTAAAGAACAAGCAGTCAATGTTTTAGCACATATATCTTCGCTATCATTCAGTGTAGGAACGTTACTATACGTGAAAAATCCATTAGATGTTATAGGTGGGTTACTTCCTATTATAGGGCCGCTACCGTTTGCAGGGTATTTACACTCAGTACCTTTATATACCCAAGGGCAAGTAGCTTTATAAAATTTTCTTTTTGGTACACTCATCTTAAAATATTGTAGCCAATTAGTCAAACTAAATTTTGCTAGAAAATCATTTAATTCTTCAAGTCTATTTATTACAAAAACGTGCTCGACAAAAGCTTGGGGGTCAGCGTCTGGGTTACTAATAAGTAGCATAGACCCAGTAGTTGCAGGCACATCTACATAAATATTATTACCATTTATTGCAGTTATTACATTGCTAGTAGCATTTGTGTTGGTATACACAGTATCACCTATTCTATATGGGGTACTAGACTGTACTGTTATTATATTGCTATTTACATTTGTAACTCTAGAATACTCAGGCCAATAGTCTAGAAACTTAGCATAAGTCATTTTTATTTCTACAATAGCTCCTAACAAATCTCTACTATCATCTTTTAAGGACACCCACGTATCACCATTTGCTATGCTAGAAGAATAATCCCAAGCAGCATTTGTACCTCTTTGTGCAGCTACATCTGAGTCATAAAAGAAATTACCGGGAACAGTTCTAGGGTCAATATTTTTTACCAATTCACCATTTACAGTAGCTATCACTGAATTGGAGCTATTATAGCCTACTATATTAGGGTTATCTACTAAACTAGATATTACACCATCAAAGTTAGATATATCTAGCGCAGTACCGTTTATAGTTCCACTATCGTCAGTAGATATCTCCCCGCCATTCATAGCTATTACTCTATACTCTGTATTATTCATACTAATTGAGTAGTTAAAATCGCCATAAGTCTCACCTAAAAACTCTGCATATCTAAGCGGAAAGTTAAAAGGCCAAGGATAGCCTTCACCTGTTTTACTAGGATTTCCATTACTATTTTTCGGGTACCACTCTCCAGGATAATATATAGTATATAGTCTTACTATAGGTGTTTGCTCTACTGAGTTCTTTTCTGCAATATATGGAGCACTAAAAATACTTACTATCTCACTATTAGCAGTAGTTACTTGAGAATACATATTATTAGAAATAAAGCTGTGCGCATTAGTATTTCCAGTTACTACTTGGACTAGTATGTCAGTATTAGTAGATATAGAATTAACAAATGTAGTATAGTTAGCATCAAGAACCACATTATCTGTAGTTACCGTATAGTATTCTTTAGGTAGCACTTGATTATCAATATAAACAGTGACAGAATCAGCTAGTGCATTTGATACTGGAAGCGCAACACTAAGATTAGCATAATCAGTAGTAGTTTGTTGAAATGCGTTAACAGAGTAAAGTAATGCGCTATTACTACGCAATACTTCACCTACTGAAAACTCAGAATAAATATTAGATAATCTTACTTTAAGATTACTTCCTTCAATACTTACTATTTCTGCTACTGTATTAGATGACAGCCCAAAAACAGTGTTGCCTACAGTAAAATTACTGCTATTCGCAACGTTTACTATATAATCGTATGCACGAGTAGTCATTTAGCTAAAAGTCTCCGTTAGAGTAAAGGTAACAGTATAAATATCTGTTTCTTCATTTAATGTGGTAACAATTTGATTTATTTTTAAAGAACCATCAAATCTAGCTATAATACTACCAGAAAGTCCAATATAAGTCAAGTCAAATTCAAAAGCACCAGCTTCTCCATTTCTATCCCTGTAAAAATTCTCTAATGCTCGTTTATAAGCACCACTTATATTTGTATAGCTAAGAGAGAATTTTCGCTTAGGTCTGCGAGTAAATGCTTGTCTTTTTTCATGGCCGCTCTGGCTTATGAAAATACTTGTTTTATAGTCACTGTCTATGCTAATACCTCTATCTGGCTTACGAGAAGCCAGATAGTAGGTAGTTGCATTAAAAGTTGATGTTGCGTCTTGAGGAAAATTTGCCATTATCTAATACTCTTTATTTGTCTTTTTATTGGTCCATTATTTCTTAGGTCATCCAGTACTATATCTACTATTAGTTTTCCATTTTCTTTTCTAATAGTAGGAGCATCTACTGGGTTAACTGGAGTACCATTGTTTACTATATTTACCTCTATGTTAGGCTCAGAGCCGGCATCTCCAGTAGCATTTAGCCTCATAGCATTGTTAATGCCTAGCGCATCTACTGCTTGTTTTCTAAGTACAAATTCACCGGGCTCTAGTAAGGCTGGAGCTCTATCTCTAGCTGTTGACACTGATAAATCATCTCCAACTAGTCCACCATTGCTTAACATGTAGAAATCAGTAAAGTTACCATTTCGTTTATTCATGGAATCAACATAATCAAGCATAGTAGTAGCATTAATAGCAGCATCAGCAGAAGTGCTAGGAAATTTTTTTGAAGGATCGTTAGCCCACATATGTAGTGATTGAGCGGAGCGCGCTTGGTAACCACCCATAGTTGTATCTATATTAGGACCATAAGCTGCGGCCCAGCCTGTACCAATATTAGGATAGTTCTTTTTTAATTCATTTTGTGCAGATATTATTATGGCATTTTGATCTACTTCCTTACCTCCCCAATAAGTATTTGTAGAATAATCATATCTTATTTTACTAGGCGGAGTTATCTTTCGTGGATTACTAGACATACTAATAACATTATAAGTGTCAACTAGAGATTTTTTTATTTTATCTATCTCAGCACTTGATAGCAGCTTACTAGATGATTCAGTTGCTGCACCAGTATCAGTAGCACTTAACTTTATCTTATCATTATTGCTATAATTTAAATCGTCATAGCTAGAATCTATATATCCCGTATTAATATTTGATGCTTTACTCATTAAATACTTAGCTTCTTGATCCGCAAACACTTTACCTACTACGCCGGGGTCTACGAAAAACTCTAGTAAGCCAGTTCTTGGATTTATAGTACCGCTACCGCCTAAGCGCTTTAATAGTAAGGCTTCTGCTTCATTAATATGTGCTACTAAATTATCTCCGTATCTACCACTATTCTGTATAGTTGAAGTAATATCTCCAGTAGCATTTAACATATTTAAAGCATCTAGACCTAATTTCTTTACTGAGTCTGCTTTAATTACATACTCACCGCGAGATAGTCTAGCAGGTACGCTATCACTAGTGCTAGTACCTGGACCTTCAATATATCCACCTTTTGCAGCTTTTACAAAAGAAGCTGTAGCAGCTCCGGGAATATTGGTAGATGTACTGTCATAAGTAACACCAGTAATTTTTACAAATTTAGAGGTGTTATTAACGATAGAACCTAGAAGTTCGGTATCTGTTGGGTTACTAGTAGTTAATCCCTTAGTCGGAAATGCTACAGTAATATTAGCAGTATCTTCTAAATTCGGTACTGAAAGTATAACATCGTTCCAAGCATCTGCTAAATCTTGAGCAATTCCTTTTATAGCATCGCTTATACCGACTAATGTTCCATCGCTGCCTACGTACCCTACAAGAGTTGTTTGTAAGCTCTTCCAAGCGGCAGTTAAATTATTAATATCAGTATCAGCAGCAGCTAAAGTAGCAGCAAGACCAGTAGTACTAGTTATTGCGGATAGTACATCACCTAAGTTACCTAACGCAGTAACTACGTTATTTACTAGACTCGCAGAAGACGAGGTAAACAACTTAAGTAGATTACTAAATGCATCAGTTACAGCTTTAATATCAGGTGTAGTTGAAACTTTTATACCAGCTATACTATTCAATTGGTCATTTGCATACTTTAAGTTATCATATATAGCTTTACTCTTATCATTAGTAGTCGTATTTACTGATAAGTTACTAATAGTATTATTAAAAGTATCAATGGTATTTTTTATAGCACCTGATACGGTAGTAGCATTAGTAGATACAGTTAAGCTACTTATACTACTATTATACCCGACTACACTAGAATTTATTGCACCTGACACTGTAACAGCATTAGTAGATACAGTTAAACTATTTATATTAGTGTTATATGCTTCTACACTAGACTTTATTGAGCCTGATACGGTAGTAGCATTAGTAGATACGGCTAAACTACTTATATTAGTGTTATATGCTATTATACTAGAATTTATAGCACCTGATACGGTAGTAGCATTAGTAGATACAGTTAAACTACTTATATTACTATTATAGGTATTTATACTATTATTTATTATTCCTGATACGGTAGTAGCATTAGTAGATACAGTTAAACTACTTATATTAGTATTATAGGTATTTATACTATTATTTATTATTCCTGATACGGTAGTAGCATTAGTAGATACAGTTAAACTACTTATATTACTATTATAGGTATTTATACTATTACTTATTGTACCTGATATCGTATCAGCATCAGTAGATACAGTTAAATTATCTACAGTACTATTATATATATCTATTATATTAGCTAGGCTACCAAATACTTCATCTGCCTGTGTAGAAACTGTTAATTCATCTACAGTACTATTGTATAAATCTATAGCAGTAGTAATACTATTAGTTACGTCGCCTAGATTATTGGAAACAGTTAATTCTGCTAATGAAGCATCATAAGCTATAATATTGCTAGTGAATGTAGTAATAGCCCCAGGAAGATCGCTATTTAAAATATCAATAGCTTTTTTACCATTTTCATCATTTACTGTAACTATAAATGTACCTACTGCAGTATTAAAAGTATATGTACCATCTGTAGCAGTATCTAACGCATTACCGAATATAACTAAAGCAGAACTAGCAGCAGTAGTATTTGCTTGAGTAGTGCCAAGACCTGTAACTAAAACGCCAATTTCTGTTTTAACCCCTGTTATAGAGTCAATAAGATTAATATTGCTACCTACTAAATCAGAAATAACTGTACCTACTCCAATTAAATATGCATTAAAGGTTTCTAGAGGCCCTCCAGAAATAGTTAGTACATCAAAACCGTCTACTGCTAGTGTAGTAACTAGTGCATCTCTAAATGCAGCAAACTTACCACCGGGACCATAGAATTGCGCTAAGCCCTCTGTATCTAGATATTTTATTAAATCGCTATTAAAATTAGTAAATGCCTTAGTTAAAGACATGCCAACTATCTGCCCATAATCAGGAGTGACTATTTCAGAAGGGTCAGGTAAGTCTGGATTTAAGAAAGCGTCGATATTTTGTATTAAGCTAGATATTTGTTCTCCAGCCGTAATAGCAGAAGCAGTAAATTCTTCTAGTTTTTCAGCAGCTTCTTCACCTACAATACCGCTCATTTCTAGAGATAGCGCATAGTTATCAATAGACACCTGCACAGCTGTTGATACTAAATCTTCTTCTAGTAATCCAGTTATATTTTCTTGTAGAGTATTAATAGAAGTTGTATATAGGTCGAGGGCTTTTTTAACTTTATTTACTGCGTCTTCTTCATCTACACGAGATTGTAGAAGATTAAAGTTAGCTTCATCAAGAAGTGTGGTTATTTCAAGTAAATCTTCTTGTGATTTAACAAAACTTACAGTTGCATCTTGTATCTGCTGAATAACTTCACTTTCACTTCTACGAGTATCAATTAGTTGGTCTCCGAGAGATAGTATAACACTTTCAGCATAAGTTAAATCCTGTATTGCTTGGTCTCTAGCTGATAGCAGCTCAGTATATTCAGCTTCTACTTCAGTTAAACTACTAATTTCATTCTGTAGATAACGCTGTTGGGAAGTTAGTGCAGAAATCTGCATAAATTCTGCTAGGTCAATATCAGGGTCAGCTAACATAGCATTTAGATTGGCTTGTACGCGAGCTAATTCAGCAGTTAATTCAGCGCTAGTCTTTCCACTAAGATTATTTTGCTTTTCAAAGTCTCTTAGCGCCTTAGATGAATCATTTAGTGACTTAACAGCGTTATCTCTTAAATCAAATAATTGATTGCCACTTTCTGCCACACTACTTAGGGTATCGTCGTAGATACCTAGAATATCATTAGTTGAAGAAATTAGATTTTCTAAACTTTCTACTATAGTGTTACCTAGTTCTTCAATGCTAGTTTCTACAGCACTAATAGAATCCATTAGTACTTGACGTATATCTTCTGTAATACTTTCTAGTTCTTGGTATAGTGCATATAGAGCATCTACATACTCTGCACTAGTAGCGTTTAGCTGCTCAAGTAGTATAGCAGCTTCTTCTGTAGTAAGTAGGCTTTCCCCATACTGCTCATTTAGCAGTGCTAGTGCTTCTTCATAACTAGATACAACATCTGTGCCCATAGATATATTATTAATTAAGTCAGTTAGACCTATTATAAAAGAATCTACTTGAGCAGCATTAATTGAATCTGCTAGAGTTTGATAGTCTGTGGCTACGCCTAGCACGTCTAAGCTATTTACACTAGCACCAGCTGCACGTAGAGAATCATAAAACTCCTCAGTTGAGTTGACTAGAATAGTAAGAGCTTTTTGCTGTTCTATTGCTTTAGCAGCTTCTAGTTGAGCATCTACTAACTGCTTATATTCTTCAGTTAGTAGCTCAGAACTAGATACTACTTCTAGTTCTGCTAATGATAGAGAACTTAGATATTCAGTTAAATTTAAATCAATTAGTTGTTCTTGTAGGGCAATATTCTGCTCTGCTTGTGCTAGTTGTTCATTAGTTACAGCAACACCAGCAGCCTGTCTAGCAGTTAACTCATCAAATATCCCTTGTTGAACTGTTAAAACATCAGTGCTTTGAGTGATTATATTTTCTAGTTCTACAATAGCAGCATTAGCAGGGTCT